>Ga0265797_10000157_pt1 | contig 133867 bp, 104 predicted proteins | sample P2T30metagenome_FD_192433 | JGI IMG/M metagenome (GOLD analysis project Ga0265797, IMG submission 192433) | Plant litter microbial communities from East Loma Ridge, Irvine, California - P2 T30 | ecosystem: Environmental > Terrestrial > Plant litter > Unclassified | place: USA: California...
CATTTTCACGGAGCGACAGATGGCTGGTCATTTTGTACGCTGGACGGGCGATCCCGGCTTCCCGGCTAATGATTTACGCATTCCCCAGGCTATCACCGACACGGCACAGCAGTTTGCTGACAAACGCCGTGGGCGGTTTCTTGCCGCGCGTACCCTGCTGGCACAACTGATGCTTCGGGTTTATGGCATTAGTGAGCTGCCGCGCCTGATTATCCAGGGCAATGGACGCCCCGTGTTTGCTGACAGCGATCTGCCCGATTTCAGCATCGCCTATGCGGGCAATACGGTGGGTGTGCTGCTGGCCGAAGAGGGTGGGCGTGCCGGTCTGGATATGGAGATTGTGCATGCCAGAAGCCGTCAGACTCAGGAGCAACTGATTCAGGGACTAACCTCGGGCGAGATTGCCTGGATCAATGCTCAGCAGGATGCCATGGAAGCGGTGACGCAGATCTGGACATTACGCCAGAGTATTCTCAAGCTGACGGGAGAGGGCGATCGGGGACTGGACTCGCTGCGCCTGTTACCGGGTGCGGGTCGGCTGCGATCGTCACTCTATCCTGACATTCAGGTGGTGTGTGATGCGGAGCCCATGCTGGTCTGGTCGTGCGCGCTGTCGTCTGCGACTCAGCGTCTGCATCTGTGGGAGATGGATAGCGCCTTTCAGTGGCACGCATTACGCGAAATAGAGATGGGTAAGCCCAACATCGGGCCTCATGCCCTGCGGCTGACCAGCCTGCCCAGAGAGCGCAGCCTGCATCCTGAAATGTAAAAAGCCGCAACCTGGAGGTTGCGGCCCTGAATGCGCTTAGTGCGCGTCTACAAAAACAATCTTCAGCACAAACAGCAGCGCAACAATCACTACGCAGGGGCTGATTTCACGCCAGCGGCCAGTGCCCAGCTTCATGACGCAGTAAGCGATGAATCCCAGCGCAATGCCTTCGGTGATGGAAAAGCTGAAAGGCATCATGGCGGCGGTCACAAACGCCGGAACGGATTCGGTCAAATCATCCCAGCGTACGCGCGACAGGCTGGCGGTCATCAACACGCCAACGTAAATCAGCGCGCCCGCAGCGGCGTAGGATGGCACCATTGCGGCCAGCGGTGACAGGAAGGTCACCAGCAGGAACAGCAGGCCGGTGACCACTGCCATCAGGCCGGTGCGGCCACCAATCGCCACGCCCGAGGTGCTTTCGATATAGGCGGTCACGGATGAGGTGCCCGCCAGCGCGCCACTCACTGAACTGATGCTGTCGACATAGAGCGCCTGCTGCATCCGCGGGAAGGTGCCGGTTTCATCGGTAAGTCCCGCTTTGTCGGTGACGCCGATTAGCGTGCCGGAGGAGTCGAACAGATTGACCAGCATAAAGGAGAAGATTACGCCCGCCATGCCGATGTTAAAGGCACCTTTGATATCGACCTGACCGACTACCGAAGTAATGGAAGGCGGCGCAGAAAACAGGCCGACAAATTTCACATCGCCCAGCATCCAGCCAATCGCCGTGGTAACCACCATCGAGATCAGCACCGCCGCGTGGATATTGCGTGATGCCAGAATGGCGATAATAAAGAAACCGAGTGCGCCCAGCAGCACGCTGTGCGAGGTCAGGTTCCCCACGGCCACCAGGGTATCGGGATTCGGCACGATAATACCGGCGTTCTTCAGCCCCATCATGGCGATAAACAGGCCGATACCGGCGGTGATACCCACGCGCAGGCTCAGCGGGATATTGGCAATCATCCAGTAGCGAACCCGCAGCAGCGTCAGGATCAGCAGGCCGACAGCGCCCCAGAAGATCGCGCCCATACCGACCTGCCACGAATAGCCCATTGCACCGACCACTACAAAGGCGAAAAAGGCGTTCAGCCCCATTGCGGGTGCCAGCGCCACCGGCAGGTTGGCAAACAGTCCCATCAGAATGCTGCCAAAGGCGGCAATCAGACAGGTGGTCACAAACACCGCCTGGGTATCCATGCCGGCGACGCCAAGGATCTGCGGATTGACGAAGACGATATAGACCATCGTCAGAAAGGTGGTGATACCCGCTATCACTTCGGTGCGCACCGTGGTGCCATGTTCCTGCAGCCTGAAGATGCGCTGCAAAACGCCTTGCTTGCTCATGCCATCCATCCAGAAGAAAAAATCATCGGCGCGTATCCTGGCGATTTTACCGGGGCAATACAATGATTTTTCGCAACCGATTGCCAGTCTCGCAATCTGCGCTGAGTGCGGTAGAGTGTGAAGCACACCCCTGAATCGAAGGATAGAGTCTGATGTCAGTAGAATGCGTCTTTTTTGATTGCGATGGCACGCTGGTGGACAGTGAGTTGCTCTGCACCCAGGCCTACGTCAACACCTTTGCCCGTTACGGCCTGGAGCTGTCGCTGCAGCAGATGTTTGAGAAGTATAAGGGTGTAAAGCTCTACGACATCATTCGTGACGTCGGCGACGCGCATCAGGTGTCGCTGCCGATGGAAGAGGTGGAAACGGCTTACCGCACGGAAGTCGCGCGACTGTTTGATCTGCAACTGCAGCCCATCCCGGGTGCGAAAGCGCTGGTTGAGCAGATCAGGGTGCCGATGTGCGTGGTCTCGAATGGGACGGTAAAAAAGATGCAGCACTCGCTGGGCTTAACCGGCATGCTGCCGCTGTTTGCGGAGCACCTTTATAGCGGCTATGACATTCTGCACTGGAAACCCGATCCGGAACTGATGTACCACGCGGCGGAACAGATGCAGGTGCCGATTGAGCGCTGCATTCTGGTGGATGACTCCGAAGCGGGCGCTCGTGCCGGTATCGCCGCCGGCATTCCGGTCTACTACTACTGCGCTGACCCGCACAACCCTGAACTGGATCACCCGCTGGTGACGCGCTTCGACGACATGGCCCAGCTGCCTGCGCTGTGGCGCGCCCGTGGCTGGGATCTGGTATAGCGCGGGCCAGCATGACACACACCGTCTGGTTTTTAACCCTGCCTGGCGTTATGGCGCTTGATCTGGCCGGCCCGGCCGAGACGCTGAAGCTGGCGAGTGATCGCTTTTCGCTGCGCTACATCGGCCCGCAGCCGGAGGTGGTCTGCTCCACCGGCATGACCATTGGTGGCATCGAACCCTTACCGGAGCAGTTGCCCGCCGGCAGCCTGCTGGTGGTGCCTGGCGTCTATGACTCGCAGATCTGTTATGCCACACCGCAGGCCGCAGAAGCACGCGAGTGGCTGATGCGCCAGCATGCCGCGCTGCGCGCGCAGACCTTTATGCTGGTCTGCGTCTGCTCGGGTGCGCTGCTGGCGGCGCAGGCAGGCATGCTGGATGACGTGCTCTGCACCACTCATCATGATGTGATTGCCCGCCTGAAAGCGGCGGCCCCGCGCGCACGGGTGCAGGAGAACCGCGTGTTTGTCGGGCATGAGAATATCTGGACCAGCGCGGGCATCACGGCGGGAATCGATCTGGCACTGCATCTGATCACTCAGCTTTGCGATACGCCTACAGCGCTGGCGGTGGCGCGGGAAATGGTGGTCTGGTTCCGCCGTGCCGGTGACGATCCGCAGCTTTCACCCTGGCTGCGGTATCGCAACCACATGCATCCGGCGATTCACCGGGCGCAGGATCTGATGATTGCCCATCCAGAGCACGGCTGGACCCTGACCGAGCTGGCCGGCCGCACCCATGTCAGCAGCCGCCATCTGGCGCGGCTGTTTCGTCAGCATCTGGGGATCAGCGTGCGGGAATACCATGAGCAGCTGCGGGTTGGCGTGGCGCGCCAGCGTCAGCAGCAGGGTGAATCTGCCGAAAAAGCGGCGCTGGCGGCGGGGTTTTCATCGGCGCGCCAGCTACGACGCGCCCGCCAGCGCGAAACCGATCAGCTGACGAAGTGACGGGTATCGACGCGTTTCAGCGCCATACCCAGCAGCAGGCTGCCGCCCAGCGTCAGCCCGAACACCCAGGGCAGGTCGAGCCACGGACGCGACATATCATCGTAGTGATGCGTGCGCAGATAGTGAATGAACAGTGCGTGGAAGCCGTAGATCGGCAGTGAATAGCGCGCAATCACCGTTAAACCGGGCAGGGTGCGCTGGTTAAGGCTGTTTTTAAACACGATCAGCAGGCTGATTGCGGCGATAAACACCAGCGGTCCGCAGTAGAGATACCAGGTGTCATTAAACGCCCCGTTGACGATCAGCGCCTGTTTCGTCCCCAGCGTAATGCCAATCACACAGGCGATAAACAGCCCGGCAGCCAGCGGCGTCAGGCCGCGTCGGCTGGTCTCCATGGTGCCAATCGCCCGTCCCAGCAGCGCATAGAGCAGGTAGTAAATGCTGTCGCCGCTGACATAGAGATTAACCGGCAGAAAGTGAAACGGGCCCAGCGACTGGCTGACCGTATTGGGGTTGGCGAGTACCGCCAGCACCAGCACCAGCAGCGCCACGTAGCGCGCCTGCACGGTTTTCACCTGAATCAGTGGCGACATCAGATAGATGCCAATCAGCGCAAAGAAGAACCACAGATGATAGAACACCGGCTTCTGCAGCATTTTCAGGATCGAACGTCCTTCGCTGATCGGCGTCAGCCAGGTGATATAGGCCAGCGAGACCGCGCTATAAAACAGCAGACAGAGCACCAGCCGGAGCATATGGCGCGGCTGAGCGCTGCGTTCGCCGAAAAACAGGTAGCCGGAGATCATAAAAAACAGCGGAACACAGACGCGTGATGCCGAGTTCAGCAGATTAGCTGCATCCCAGGTGATGCCAGTCACCGCCATCGGCCCGGTGATATACCAGGTGGTGGTGTGAATCACGATCACCATCAGGCAGGCAACCGCGCGTAAATTATCGATCCAGTAAATCTTCTGCGGCATGGCGTCCTCTTGCGCATCGCTCCGTGCGCAAAAGGGTAGTCAAATGCGACCAGCGCAACAACTGCTGCCAGCAGGATTCGGAGCCATCTGTATGCCAGCGCCCGGAATCGCCGCTTAAACGCGCCGGCACCGCCTGGGATTTACGGCTGCACATCGCGCGGTCAAAGGGTATACTGTCGGCCTCTTTTTTTAATCTAACCGAAGCGCGTGCACACTCAACATGCAAAAGTTTGATACCAAAACCTTTCAGGGGCTGATCCTGACCTTGCAGGATTACTGGGCGCGTCAGGGCTGCACCATTGTCCAACCGCTGGACATGGAAGTGGGCGCTGGCACTTCACACCCGATGACTTGTCTGCGCGCACTCGGCCCGGAGCCGATCGCCGCTGCTTACGTGCAGCCATCACGCCGTCCTACCGATGGCCGCTACGGTGAAAACCCGAACCGTCTGCAACACTATTACCAGTTCCAGGTGATCATCAAACCCTCACCGGACAACATTCAGGAGCTCTACCTTGGCTCGCTGAAAGAGCTGGGTATGGATCCGACGGTGCATGACATTCGCTTCGTGGAAGATAACTGGGAAAACCCGACGCTGGGTGCCTGGGGACTCGGCTGGGAAGTGTGGCTCAACGGCATGGAAGTGACGCAGTTCACCTACTTCCAGCAGGTTGGCGGCCTGGAGTGTAAGCCGGTGACCGGTGAGATCACCTACGGTCTGGAGCGTCTTGCGATGTATATCCAGGGCGTCGACAGCGTTTACGATCTGGTCTGGAGCAATGGCCCGCTGGGCAAAACCACCTACGGCGACGTGTTCCATCAGAACGAAGTGGAGCAATCCACCTATAACTTCGAATACGCCGACGTCGATTTCCTCTTTACCTGCTTCGAGCAGTATGAGAAAGAGGCGCAGCATCTGCTGGCGCTGGACAAACCGCTGCCACTGCCCGCCTACGAACGCATTCTGAAAGCGGCACACAGCTTCAACCTGCTGGATGCCCGCAAAGCGATCTCGGTAACAGAGCGTCAGCGCTATATTCTGCGCATTCGTACCCTGACTAAAGCCGTGGCTGAAGCTTACTACGCCTCTCGCGAGGCAATGGGCTTCCCGATGTGCAATAACAAAAAGTAAGAGGCAGCCATGACTGAACAAACCTTCCTGGTGGAGATCGGCACCGAAGAGCTGCCACCAAAAGCCCTGCGCAGCCTGGCAGAAGCCTTTGCCGCGCAGGTTACCGCTGAACTGGATGCGGCCAACCTGAGCCACGGCGAGGTCAGCTGGTTTGCTGCGCCGCGTCGTCTGGCGCTGAAAGTCGCAAACCTGAGCGCCTCACAACCCGATCGGGAAGTTGAGAAGCGCGGACCGGCGGTCGCTGCGGCGTTTGACGCTGAAGGCAACGCGACCAAAGCCGCTGAAGGCTGGGCGCGTGGCAACGGCATTACCGTCGATCAGGCTGAACGCCTCGCCACCGATAAAGGCGAATGGCTGGTTTATCGCGCCCAGGTTAAAGGCGAAGCGGCCCAGGCGCTGCTGCCTGCGATGATTGCGACTGCACTCAGCAAGCTGCCGGTGCCAAAACTGATGCGCTGGGGCGACAGCGATGTGCAGTTCGTCCGTCCGGTTCACACCGTGACGATGCTGCTGGGCGATGAACTGATCCCGGGCACCATTCTGGGCATCGCGTCAGACCGGATTATTCGTGGTCACCGCTTTATGGGTGAAAGCGAAATCACGCTCGAAAGCGCCGATCACTATCCTGATGTGCTGGAAAAACGCGGCCAGGTCATTGCCGACTATCAGGTCCGCAAAGCGATGATCAAAGCTGATGCCGAAGCGGCAGCACGCCGTTTAGGCGGCAATGCTGATATCAGCGACAGCCTGCTGGAAGAGGTAACGTCGCTGGTGGAGTGGCCGGTAGTCCTGACCGCGACCTTTGAAGAGAAATTCCTCAAGGTGCCAGCGGAAGCGCTGGTCTACACCATGAAAGGCGATCAGAAATATTTCCCGGTGTATGACAATGACGGCAATCTGATGCCGAACTTCATTTTCGTCACCAACATCGAATCCAGCGATCCGCGCCAGATTATCTCCGGCAACGAAAAAGTGGTGCGTCCACGCCTGGCCGATGCGGAGTTCTTCTTTAATACCGACCGCAAAAAACGTCTGGAAGATCACCTGCCGCGTCTGGAGACGGTGCTGTTCCAGAAAGAGCTGGGCACGCTGCGCGATAAAACCGATCGCATTCAGGCCCTGGCAGGCTGGATTGCCGGTGAAATTGGTGCAGATGTGAATCACGCCACCCGCGCGGGCCTGCTGTCGAAGTGTGACCTGATGACCAACATGGTCTTCGAGTTCACCGACACCCAGGGCGTGATGGGCATGCACTACGCGCGTCACGACGGCGAAGCCGAAGATGTGGCGGTGGCGCTGAATGAGCAGTATCAGCCGCGCTTTGCCGGTGACGCTCTGCCGTCCAGCCCGGTCGCCTGTGCGCTGGCGATTGCCGATAAAATGGATACGCTGGCCGGTATTTTCGGCATTGGTCAGCATCCAAAAGGCGACAAAGATCCGTTCGCACTGCGTCGTGCGGCGCTGGGCGTGCTGCGTATCATCGTCGAGAAAAACCTGCCGCTTGATCTGCAGACCCTGACCGAAGAAGCGGTGCGCCTGTATGGCAGCAAGCTGAGCAACGCCCGCGTGGTGGATGATGTGATCGACTTTATGCTGGGTCGCTTCCGCACCTGGTATCAGGAAGAGGGTCACAGCATTGATACGCTGCAGGCGGTACTGGCGCGTCGTCCGACTCGTCCGGCTGACTTTGATGCACGTATGAAAGCGGTGTCGCACTTCCGTACCCTGGAGGCCGCTGCAGCACTGGCGGCAGCGAACAAGCGCGTCTCTAACATTCTGGCGAAATCGACTGAAACGCTGAATGAGAGCGTGCAGGCGTCACTGCTGAAAGAGAACGAAGAGATCCAGCTGGCGACCTTTGTCACTGCGCTGAGCAGCAAGCTGCAGCCTTACTTTGCTGAAGGCCGTTATCAGGATGCGCTGGTCGAACTGGCACAGCTGCGTACCGCGGTAGACAACTTCTTCGATAAAGTGATGGTTAACGCCGACGATCAGGCGGTGCGGGTCAATCGCCTGACGCTGCTGTCAAAACTGCGTGAGCTGTTCCTGCAGGTCGCGGATATCTCGCTGCTGCAGTAATCTTCTTTGCGAAGTGCGGAAAAGGGACGAGCAATCGTCCCTTTTTTTATGGGAATTTTTGGCCCTGAAAAATATATGGCTTGTAATTAAATCACCGCATTTTAAATAACATTTTTATGGCGCGTTTCAGCGAATTTTTAACCATGAATTCAATTTAAGACCAGTTTTTTTTGCCGGAAATAAACTTTAAAGTAGTGAGTAGGAATTTAAAAATTGATTTATATCAATAAATTAAATAATAGATGAAAGTGCGAATTGCCTGATATGTTTTAATTAGTGCAGAAGTCTGTTAGGCGACCAAACATTAAGCAGTGTTATTGTTTTTTATGTTTCGAAGCGTATAATTCTCCAAAAGTTACACCCAGTTACAATTGTAATTAATGAAATGGAATTTTCATGAAAAGGATTTTTTTATTGCTCTGGCATCCGCCAAAACCTCTGCTCGCCATAGTAGCGGGCGCGCTGTTGTGCTCCTCATTCCCGCTGATGGCAGCCTCGCCAGCCGATACTTCCCGCGAAGCAGGCCAGGCGATTGATGCCCGTGAGCAACTGCGTCAGCAGACGCGCGAGCGCGTGCTGCAACAGCAGAATGCGCCGCAGGTGAATGAACATCTTCCGCGTCCTGATAGTCGTCTGCCCGGTTATCCTGCCAGTGAGCAGCCCTGCTTTACCATTAATCGGATCGTCCTGAATGGCGACGCATCCAGCCGTTTTCAGTGGGCGCTCGATGCCGCTGCAGATGCCACCGGCCGCTGCCTGGGTGGCCAGGGCATCGTGCTGGTCATTAACAAAGTACAGAATGCGATTCTCGCCAAAGGTTATGTCACCACGCGCGTTATGGCGCAGGAGCAGGATCTGACCCGTGGCGTGTTAACGCTGACGTTACAGCCGGGCCGTATCAATCAGATTCGTTTTGATGAACCAGTTTCGTGGCGCGGACGGCTGTGGAATGCAATTCCGGCGTCATCGGGCGATATTTTGAATCTGCGGGATATCGAACAGGGGCTGGAGAACTTTAAGCGGGTGCCCAGCGCCAGTGCTGACATTAAAATCGTGCCGGGCGAGCAGGAAGCCACCAGCGATCTGCAGGTCAACTGGCACGAAGGCAGACCGGTGCGGCTCAATCTGGGACTGGATGACAGCGGATCCAAAAGTACCGGACGCTACCTCGGTTCCGCCACGCTGGCCGTGGACGCCCCCTTTGCACAGAACGACCTGTTTTACGCCAACATCGGCAAAAATCTGTTTGAGCATGGGCCGTTTGGTAACCGCTCACACACCCTGAATTATTTTTTCCCGATAGGGTACTGGGCCGTTTCCGCCAACTATAACGACTACACCTATCACCAGAATATCCCCAATGCCAATGAGGTGCTGCGCTACAGCGGTAAGAGCGATAATGCCCAGCTCACGGTCTCCCGCTTGCTTTACCGTGACCAGTCCAACAAAACCACGCTTAATCTGCGTGGCTACCGCAAACACTCCACTAACGCCGTCAACGATATCAACATTGAGCAGCAAAAGCGGCGCACCGCGGGCTGGGAACTGGGCCTGAATCAGCACAGCTATCTGGGCAACAGCACGCTGGACGCGAATATCGCCTGGCGGCGCGGCACAGGGGCATTTAATGCGCTTCCTGCACCGGAAGAATCGCGTCATCAGGGCAGCGCGCGTACCGGCATACTGCTGGGCGACCTCGGCATCAACCATCCTTTCGCTGTGGGTGAACAGCCCTGGCGGGTCTACAGCAGCGTACGGGGACAATGGAGCCCGAATGCGCTGACGCCGCAGGAGCGTATGGCGATTGCCGGACGTTATACGGTGCGCGGCTTCGACGGTGAACAGATGCTGTCGGGGGAAAAGGGGCTGCTGTGGCGCAACGAAATTGGCTGGAACCTCTTCTCGCGCGGGCATGAGCTCTACCTGGCCGCCGATTATGGCCGGGTAAGCGGGCCTGGGGCCCGCGACCTTGTCGGACATCAACTGGCAGGCAGTGCCATCGGTGTACGCGGCGCGCTCTGGAGCCGCTTCAGCTACGACCTGTTTGCGGGCGTTCCACTTTATAAACCTGCTGGTTTTCATACCTCAGGCGCGACGGCGGGTTTCAGCGTTAACCTGGAAATCTGATCAACGAAGCGCGTAATCCCCATTATCTGAACAGAGTGACTTTCACACGGATGTGACCCATGAATAAACATTGTTATCGCATTATCTTCAGCCGCACCCATGGTGAACTCCGGGTGGTGTCGGAACTTGCCCGCAGTTGCAGCACTGAACCCGGCCAGAGCCGTGGCAACGGCGCACCGCGTCTCTGGGTCACTTTACGCCGCACAGCGTGGCTGCTGGGAATGGCGCTGTTTGCCGGGCCTGCAATGGCGAACGGCATTGTGGCGGATAGTAATGCTACGTCAGGACAGCGGCCGGAGGTCATCGCTACCCAGAACGGGCTGCCGCAGGTCAATATCACCGCGCCCAATCAGGCGGGCATCTCGCATAACCAGTATCAGCAGTTTGACGTCGCGCAGAACGGCGCCATCCTGAATAACTCCGCAGTGATGACCTCAACACAACTGGCCGGAATGATTCAGGGTAACCCAAACCTCAACCCAAACACCCCAGCGGCGCGGGTGATCATCAACGAAGTAAACAGCAATAATCCCAGCCAGCTGCGCGGTTATATGGAAGTGGCGGGCGGACGGGCGCAAGTGATCGTTGCCAACCCGGCCGGGATTGTCTGCAACGGATGCGGCACCATCAACGCCGGCCGCATGACGCTGACCACCGGCAAACCACAGCTCAACGCTGACGGCAGTCTGGCGGGTTATCAGGTTGAACGCGGCGTGGTGCGCATTGAAGGCGGCGGACTCAACGGCGATCCCCGTCATGATACTGAGTATGTTGACGTACTGGCCCGCGCGGTAGAGATCAATGCGGGCGTCTGGGCCAAAAAAGAGCTGGCGGTGGTGGCCGGTCGCAACCGCGTCAGCGCAGACGCACAGAAGGTCACACCGCTGGCTGACGACGGCAGCGCCAGACCTGAGCTGGCGATCGACATGGGGCAGATGGGCGGCATGTACAGCGGCCAGATCCGTATGATTGGCACCGAAGCGGGCGTCGGCGTGCGAAATCAGAACGCTCAGGTGCAGGCGGGTAAAACGCTGGTGGTGAGCAGCGAAGGTAAGCTTGTCTGGCAATCGGCGGCGCAGGATGGCGTGACGCAGGCCGGAGGCGACATCAGCCTGGCGGCCAGAGAGGATATTGATTATCAGGGCAAACTCCACAGTGGCGGTCAACTGACGGTTCAGAGCCGCGAAGGCGGTATTACCCAATCCGGCACTCTGGCGGCGGCAGGCGACGTCCGGCTGACGGCGGCTCGCAGCATACAGAGCAGTGGACACCTGCTGGCAGGCAGCGATGCCAGCAGCCAGGTTGTGCAGGAAGCGAATCTGCAGCTGGAGAGCCAGGATACCATTCGTGCCAGCGGCAGCCTGCTGAGCAAAAAAGAGGTCAGCGCACGCGGACGCCGGGTCGATCTCAGTGGCGCTCAGGTCGCCGCCAGCCGCGCCACCCTGACAGCTCAGGATGAGGGTGTTGCCGTGCGTCAGTCGGTGATTAATGGCACGGAGCTGGTGATTAACACCTCAGGTGACATCGAGGCGCAGCAGGCGCAGATCAGCGCCGGGCGCTGGCAGATCGATGGACGCAGCCTGTTCAGCCAGCAGGCCGGATGGTCACAGACCGGAAGTGGTGAAAGCCGCTTCACCCTGAGTGGTGGGCTGGATAACAGCGACGGCAATATTGAGAGCCGGCAGCTCAGCTTCCGGGCCGCATCCCTGAATAACCAGCGTGGACGCATGGTCGCACTCGACAATGCCGCCCAGAACTGGCGGATTGACGGTCTGCTCGACAACACCTCGGGTGAGCTGGGTAACAACGGCGATCTGACGCTTGAGACAGGCAGCCTGACTAACCAGGATGGCACCGTCAAAACTCAGGCCGCGCTGGCTATTAATGCCAGTGCGGCTGTTAACAACAGTCAGGGTAAGCTGCTGGCCGGTAATGCGCTGACGCTCAGCGCGGGCGGTGATCTGAATAATCAATCCGGCATCCTGAACGGCGGGCAGCTGTCGCTGACCGCACAGCATCTGAATAATGCGCAGGGTGAAATCGTCAGCCAGCGCGATCTCGACCTGACGGCACTACAGGGCCTGGACAACAGCGATGGCTGGATCGAAGCGGGTCATCATCTCTCACTCAACAGCGGCGGACTCTGGCAAAACCACGACGGTACAGCGCAGGGTGGCCAGCGGGTCACGGCGACGGCAGATCAGCTCAATAACGCCAGCGGCCGGTTGCAGTCTGGCGGTGATCTGGACCTGACCAGCCGTGGCGATATCCTCAACCAGGGCGGCAAACTCACGGCGCAAAATGCCCTCGCGATCCATGGCACCTCCACGACGCTGTTTGATAACGATGGCGGATCGCTGCAAAGCGGCGGCGATCTGCTCCTGCAGGGCGGCGCACTGAACAATCGCCAGTCAGGGCAGATTCTCAGCCAGCAGGCGTTGACGCTGAACCTGGCGGGCGACTGGGACAATCAGGGCGGCACCCTGACCGGCAACGGCAGCACGCAGGCCAGCGCCGCAAATCTGTTTAATGCCCAGGGCGCGATCAATGCGCTGGACAGTCTGGCTATGCAGTTCACCAATCGTCTGGATAACAGCAATGGCCGCATCTTCAGTCGGTTAAGCCAGACGCTACAGGCGCAGGAGATGAGCAATGCCCGGGGATGGATGGGCAGCCAGGGGAGCTGGACGGCCACGACTGCCGGTTTTGATAACACGGCGGGCAGCGTACAAAGTCAGCAGCAGGCTGAACTCTCGGCAAACTGGCTTAGTAACGCCAGCGGCGCGTTGCAATCGGCTGCTGGCATGGCGTTACGTATTGCGCAGGATATCAACAACCTGGCTGGTAAAGTCTCTGCTCAGCAACAGCTGACGGTACAGGGTCAGACAGACGGTAGTCGCACCGGCAATATAAGCAATGCGGGCGGTCAGTGGCTGGCTGGCGAGGGGCTGACTATTACCGCTGTGCGTCTCGACAACAGCCAGGGCGGTCTGCTCTACAGTCAGCGGCATTCACGGCTCAATCTGGCCGGGGATCTGGATAACCGGGCAGGTAAAGTGCAGAGCGGCGAAGCGCTCCAGCTGGATGCGCAGACGCTGAACAACGCAGGCGGCAACATCGACAGCCAGCAACAGCTCACCCTGCAGTTGTCAGGTCAGTTTGATAACAGCGGTGGTGCGGTACGCAGCAATGGCGGACAGCAGGTCACTGCCGCAACGATCAATAACCGTCAGGGCGTCTTCAGCAGCCCTGGGGCGATAAATCTGACTACAGGGCAACTGGACAACGCTGGCGGCACGCTGATCAGCCAGGGCGCGGGAAGTTATCGCATCAACACGCTTAACAACCAGCAGGGCAAAGTTCACAGCGGCGCGGCGCTGACCCTTGAAGCCGCACAACTGAACAATCATGGCGGCCAGCTGGTTGCCACGCAGGATTTAGTGCTGAACGCCACGGCGATCGATAACAGCGCACAGGGTGTGATCAGCAGCCAGGCGGGACTCTCACTCCAGGCCGATCGCCTTATCAACCGCGACGGTGGCCTGTTACTCGGCACCACCGACACCGACATTGCTGCCCATGATATCGATAACAGCGCCGGACGGCTGCAGAGCGCCGGAACGCTCATGCTGCGCGGTGTTGCACAGCTGAATAACCTGCAGGGACGGGTGCTGGCTAATGGCGATCTCCACATCAACGGTGATCTCTCACCGACTGATTCACCGCTGGTGCTGCTCAATCAGAGCGGAAGGCTGGAGAGTGCTGGCGCATTAAACATCCATGCGCACTCTTTCAATAATCAGGGCGGCACGCTGCTGGGCCTGCAGGCCTTAGCGCTGACTGCGCAACAGGACTACACCCGCCAGGCCGGTGAAACCCTCAGCAGTAACGGTACGGTGACTGTCTCACTGAGCGGGGCGTTTACTAACCTGGTGGACTGGCTGCTGCCGGGTAATCTGGTTCTGAATGCGGCAGGCATAACCAACCCGGCGTTGCTGGTGGGCAGGACAGTTCAGCTGACTACCGGTGCACTGCTGAACAGCGGGCGTCTTGAAGCGGATGCTTTAACGCTGAATGTTGACTGGCTGGATAACCGCGCCACGCTGATGGGCGATGAGATCAGCGTGCGTGGCCGGGTGATCGACAACCACGGCCAGCCTGCGGTCATCGCGGCAACCCAAAGCCTGACGCTGCAGACCAGTGAGCGGCTGAGCAACACAGATGGCGCGCTGCTCTATAGCGGCGATCGCCTGTCGCTGCACAGCGATGACCTGATCGAGAACCGGGCGAGCTTTATTGAAGCGGACGGCGATATGACGCTTGAGGCGCGGCGGCTCGACAATGTGCGCGAAGGGCTGGTGATAGAGCGTGAGGCGGAGACCAGCGACTATAAGTGGCATCGTTACAACTACTACTGGCGATCGTTTGGCACCACGATTATGCCTGATAAGAACGATATGGCTCCGACCACTCAGCAACTGACCTTTCAGAATGAGGCTGCTGCGCAAAGTAACCCATATGGCACGCTGCTGGCGATTGATGCCGCAGGCAAACGCGCTCAGGTACGGGTCATGAACAATCAGGGCGTGCTGACCGATCTATGGGTTAACTATCTGGCGCTCAGTCCCAGCGCCGACGGCAGCTATGCCATGACCTTCTATGAAACGCGCGGATTTAAGCAAAAAAATGTGCCAACCCCTTATCAGAATACGGTGTGGCGTGAACATGATAGAGGACGTCTGGAGCAGTGGGATCCTGAACAGCATATTGATATCGACAGTGCGCTCTTTATCAGTGACTACAGTGCCTTGCGTGAACGTAGCGTAACCGGCACCCTGACGCGTGACAGACTGATCAGTGAAGGTGTCGGCGCACGTATTCTGGCGGGCGGCAACATGGTGTTGCGCATTACCGGCAACTTGCTCAACGATGCCAGTGTGATCACGGCTAACGGCAATCTGACCTTGGACGGCGGTGGCAGCGTTGATAACCGGGGATATTCGATCAATGAGCGGCGTCAGGAAGTGATTGTCGACCATTACGACAGAAGCACGCGCCACTGGTATCCGACCTTCAATTCCGACCAGACCACAGCCCTGACCACCGTTGACGGCATTATTACCGGCAACGGCAACGTCACTATTAACGGGGCCAGCATCAGCAATACCACGGTTAATCAGGCGCAGATCAGCCAGCTTGAAGCGGCTCTAAAGGCGGTGGATGCCGAGCGTGCCGAATATGAACGCAACCCGCTGGCCTTCACCGTAGACGGCGTCGCTCGTCATGACGGCGACACAGAACTTACGACGGGTGATAACACATCGGGTCGCCCACTGTTACCGGCTGAGCTGGCTCTGACGGCGCTGCAACAGCTGGAGAAAGTCGCCACCACCATCCCCGATAACGGCCTGTTCAGTCAGCATACTGCGGCGGGCAGTCCGTTCCTGGTGGTGACTGACGAGCGCTTTACCAGCCAGAGCAAATTTATCAGCAGCGACTATCTGCTTGAACGGGTGGGCTATGACCCGTCACAGGCGCATAAACGCCTGGGCGATGGGTTCTACGAGCAGCGCCTGGTGCGCGAGCAGGTCCTGAAACTGACCGGCAGGCCTTCGGTTAACGGCTGGGATGCGATGGCGCAGTATCAGCAGCTGATGAATAACGGCTCGAAAGTGGCGGAGGATTTCCATCTGGTGCCGGGCGTGGCGTTGACGCCGCAACAAATTGCGGCGCTGCAGCAGGATATCGTCTGGCTGGTCAGCGAAACGGTTGATACGGCAGATGGACCTCAGACGGTGTGGGTGCCGAAAGTTTATCTGGCCCAGAACACGCTGCGCCTGACCGGCGCGGGCGCGGTGATTGGCGGCGGTAACCTGCAGCTCTCGGCGGACAGCGTGACCAACGCCGGTAATCTGTTTGCAGACCAGGCGCTCTCTATAGACAGCGGGCAGTTTCAGCACCTGGGCGGCGATATTAAGGCGGGCAGCATCGACGTGCAGGCGGAAAGCCTCACGATCAGCACCGATCTGCAGAATGCCCTTCGTCAGGCAACGATGAGTGCTGACGATATCAGCCTCAGCGGCGCTGATATCCGGCTGCAGGGCGCGAAGCTGGACGCCACCGATAATCTCAGCCTGAGCGCACGCAATAACCTTGAGATCGGTACCGCAAAAAGCAGCCACAGCGGCAGCCTGGAGGTTATCTCCGGGGCAATGGGCAACCGCACCAGAGACGGCCTGGAAGAGGCGGGTAAGCGCATGGCGCAGGTCAGCGGTGAGTGGCAGCAGGCGCAGGGCAGCGAGCTTAACGCCGGTGGCAATCTTCTGCTCTCGGCCGGTCGTGATCTGACGCTGACCGGTAGTCAGGCCAGCGCCTCCGGCTCTGCCCGGGTTCAGGCTGGCGGAGACATTCGCATCGGTGCTGAAACCACCACCAATACCACCCATCTTGAGGCCGACAGCCGGACCTCGTCGGTCAGCAATAGTCGCCAGGAAGATCGTCTGTTGCTCAGCACCCTGAGCGGCGCTCAGGGTGTGACGCTGGTAGCGGGTAATAACCTGCTGGCCGAAGGCGCGCAGGTTGACAGTACCGAGGGCCGCATTGGCGTCAGCGCGCAGAACATTACCATTAAAGACGCACGCGCCAGCCTGGTAGCTCAGGACAGCGAAAACAAGCGCGAGGGTAATACCCGCACCCAACGTGAAGAGGAAACTGCACGTGAGAGCAGCACCGGCAGCACCTTCAGCGGGCAGCAGGGCGTGACGGTGATCGGGCGCGAGGGCGACGTCACCGTTACCGGCAGTACGCTGCACAGCGAACAGGGCGCGGTCGGGTTGCAGGCAAAACAGGACGTGGTACTGAACACCGCCACCGAACGTGAGTCGCTCTACAGTGAAGAACGCTCAGAGAATAAAGGTCTGCTGAACAAAAGCAGCGGTCACAGCGTGACGCGGGACGTCACCACGCGTGAGAACGGTAGCCTGCTGAGCGGCGAAAGCGTCACGGTCATCGCCGGACGCGATCTGACGGTGACCGGATCGGCGGTGGCTGCCGACCAGGACGTCAATCTGCGGGCCGTGCGCGACGTGGAGATCGGCGCGGCGACCGAGACCGACAGCCACTACCAGCTACAGGAGAACAAAAAGAGCGGCCTGATGAGCAGCGGCGGCATCGGCTTCACGGTCGGCAAGCAGTCGACCCGCCATGAAATCGATGAGAAGGGTACCACCCAGAGTCAGAGCGTCAGCACCGTCGGCAGCAGCCAGGGTAATGTGAACGTCACGGCGGGCAACCGGCTGCACGTCGGCGGCGCGGACCTGGTGGCGGGTAAAGACATGAACCTGACGGGCGACAGCGTGATCATCGACCCGGGCGTTGACCAGCGGACGCGCACCGAGAAGACCGAGACCAAGCAGAGCGGACTGACGCTGGCGCTGTCGGGCGCGGCGGGCAGCGCGCTCAACACGGCTGTCAGCAGCGCGCAGCAGGCCAGGAAGTCGGGCGACGGGCGGGTCAGCGCGCTGCAGAACACCCAGGCGGCGCTGAACGGTGTGCAGGCGGCGCAGGCGGCTCAGATGGACGGGCTGAATACTGCCGCCGCAAACGCACACAATGCCGCCGGCGACCTGAAGCCGGGGCAGGACGGCTATCAGGAGGGCCCGACCAACACCATCGGCGTCAGCGCCTCGTACGGCAGCCAGTCTTCGAAAAGCGAGACGCGTACCGAGAGCAGTCAGTCGAAGGGCAGCACGCTGACGGCGGGCCGGAATCTTAATGTCACGGCAACCGGCAAAAACGGTACGGCGCAGAGCGGCGACATCAGCATCACCGGCAGCCAGCTGAAGGCGGGCGGCGACATGGGTCTGGATGCGTCACGGGACATCCTGCTGCAGTCAGCGCAGAACACGCAGAGCACTGAAAGCACAAACAGCAGCAAGGGCGGCAGCGTCGGTATCGGCATCGGCGTCGGGTCAGGCGGCTACGGCATCACGGTATCGGCGAGCGTCAACGCGGCGAAAGGCAGCGAAAAAGGCAACGGGCTGACGCACAGCGAGACCACGCTGGACGCGGGTAACCGGCTCAGCCTGACCAGCGGGCGCGACACGACGCTCACGGGCGCGCAGGCCAGCGGCGAAAGCGTGAAGGTGGACGCGGGCCGCAACCTGACGCTGACCTCGGAGCAGGACAGCGACCGCTATGACTCGAAGCAGCAGAGCGCCAGCGCGGGCGGCAGCTTCACCTTAGGCTCGATGACCGGGTCGGCGAACGTGAACGTGAGCCGGGATAAGATGCACAGCAACTGGCAGAGCGTGGCGGAGCAGACCGGGATATTTGCCGGGAAGGGCGGCTTTGACGTGACGGTGGGTGAGCACACGCAGCTGAACGGTGCGGTCATCAGCTCGACGGCGACGGCGGATAAAAACCGGCTCGACACCGGCACGCTGGGCTTCAGCAACATAGAGAACCACGCGGAATATGAGGTGGAGCATCAGAGTGCGGGGATAAGCACGGGCGGCAGCGTGGGCGGTCAGTTCGCCGGGAACATGGCGAACGGGATGCTGGCGGGGCTGAACGACAGCGGCAGCGCGGACTCCACCACAAAAGCCGCCGTGAGTGAAGGCACGATTATTATCCGCGATAAGGAAAAGCAGACGCAGGACGTTGCAGACCTCAGCCGCGACGTGGCAAACGCCAATCCGGGTCTGGAGGTCATCTTCGACAAGGAGAAAGAGCAGAACCGGCTGAAGGCGGCGCAGCTGATAGGTGAAATCGGCAGCCAGGCGGGAGATATCGCCCGGACGCAGGGCCAGATAGCGGGGATGAAGGCGAAGGACGACCCGGCGGCGCTGGCGGCTGCGAGGGAAGAGCTGGCTAAAAAAGGGAAGCTGAACCCGACGGCAGATGAAATAGCGAAGCAGGCTTATGATACGGCGATGAAGCCGTTCGGAACGGGTTCGTCCCTTCAGCAGGGCATCAGCGCGGTAACGGCGGCGGTACAGGGCCTGTCGGGCGGGAACCTGGCGCAGGCGGTGAGCGGTGCGGTAGCGCCGTACCTGGCGGAAAAGATACACGAGCTGACCACGGATCCGGTAACGGGTAAAGTGAACACTGAAGCGAACCTGATGGCGCACGCGGTACTGGGCGCGGTAACCTCTTACGCGGCGGGCAACAGCGCGCTGGCCGGAGCCTCGGGCGCGGCGATGGGCGAGTACATCGCGCAGCAGCTGTATCCGGGGGTTAAGCGCAGTGACCTGTCTGAGGAGCAGCGGCAGACGATAAGCGCGCTGGGTACGCTGGCGGCGGGCCTTGCGGGCGGCGTTATCGGTGACAGCACGGCGGATGCGGTGGCGGGCGCGCAGGCGGGTAAGAACGCGGTTGAAAATAATGCACTGGCGAATGTACTTGCAGCGGCAGAAGCCCACAAAAAAGGAACGATAGAAAAGTATGAAGCAGGCATGCAGGACACAATAAAAGAAGCCTGTAGTGGCGGAACGCCTGTGTCCTGTGAAACAGCAATGGCAGCGGTTGGTAGTGCGTTAACATGGCCACTTTTACCTGGTATGGCCGCAACAACCAGCCTGATAGGTGCCGGAGCTAATGCAGGAGTAGGTTACCTGATTAATGGGGACGTAAATCTGAATGATGTCATTCTGGGTTACTGGACGGGAGCACTAACGGCAGGTACCGGGCTGTGGGGTACCATGGGGGTAAATGCTGTGAGTGGTGCCACATCCAGCTATCTTAAAGGGGATGATCCCTTGAAAGGTGGCGCGATGAGTGGTGCAGCATCGGGGCTGGGTTATGGGGCTGGTAAATTAGTTGAGTTGCCGCTTGATAAAGTATTCAACCCGATGAAACCGTGGAAAGACTGGGTCTGGACTGATGCCGGAATGGGTATATCCAAACCATTGTCGATAGATCCATTGCCAGGACTTGCAGGCAATATATTTGGTTCTGGTGCCACCGAGTTTTCTAATGATCAAGCAGGAAAATGGCTCAAAGATCACCAGGAGGATAAAAAATGAGGAAGCGTAAATTTAAATGGTTATTGGCTTTCTTATATATAAATTTAACTCTAATGATCATTTTTCCACTATGGTTCATGCTCGTTCAAATAGGAACTGAGCTCTTTTATTCATTCTATTATGCGGGAGTGTTTAGTTTTTTAAATATTGACTTTATGAAATCAATCAAAGCTGGTCTATTCTGCGGCGGCCTTGCTGGTTCTGGTTGTTGGTGGATTTATTATCAGCACTATAGAAAAAGCAGATTCCAGTAGGACCTAAAGCCTTGGCTACGGCAGGAGGTATTATTGAGAGTAATAACTTGCACACCGCAGAAGCCAGGGCGCTTGATAAAGAACTCTCGGACTGTAAAGCGTCGGGCGGTGACTGTCAGGCCGTAATTAAGAAATCTATCGATATCAGCAATAAAAACAGTAAAGAACTGGCGGAAGCCTGCACCGGAGGTGGTGTTGCCTGTGTAAGCTGGGAAGAACTGGTTCAGGCGGAAACTAACATTGCTCTGGATGCTGATAAACATCAGGTAAGGCTGGGTGATAAACTGAAAGATCCGGATGCAGCTGCGATAGTTAAATATCTTAACGGGTCTGATCTTAAATTCCTTAAGGATAATATCACGAAAAGTGATCGGTTTATGGATGTGGTAATGAACCCAACTTCCTGGCCGGTAGTGATAATGGGTGGGAAAGCAATTATTACGAATATTGTGAATAACAGCAAGGAGCAATTAATTGCTGTTGGAGTTGCTGGGGCTGCAAATGTAGGTATTCAATATGGCACGACAGGTGAGGTAAAACTGTCTGATGTAATTGGATCTGTAATTGTTGGTGGGATTACTGCGGGTAAAGGTTATAACCCAACGGTTACATGGAATGCAGCAGGTGGGTATTATCAGGCTGAAATAATTGGAGATGATCCGATTATGGCTGCACTTATGAGTACTACTGGTTCTGGGGCAGGATATAAAGCAGGAAATATTTTAAAAGTACCTTTTGATAAGGTCTTCAATCCTGTATCAAAGCAATATGAATGGGTGTCGAGCGGGGTTTGGACAATATCAAAACCGGTCCCTCAAAGCTCAGTGCCATCTGTGGCGGGTAATGTCGCAGACTCTCTCACATCAGGTTTACTTAATTCACCGAATGGCAATAATTCGGGAGAGAAAAAATGATCCGTATAACTAAATGGAAGTTAATAATTTTATTCATATACTCATGTACCACTATTCCTGTGTTTATGTTTTTATTGAGTCTATTTTTTCTATGGCAGCCGTCTCCAGTAGGGGAGGGAGTTTTTGCGGAGAAAAATTTACATGTTGCATTAAATATGGCAGGAGTGGGGTTTTTATTGGGTATCATTTTATGGCTATCTTATTATTTACCGTATAGAAAAAGAAATTTAAATAAAACAAAAAGTTAATGCGGTCTGGTAAAAATAGGGTTAAGTTTAGATATGATGAGTGATGCCATATGACTGAGAAAATTTTAAGTATTGATATCGGTGTTCATTCCTTTAAAAATATTCAGCTAAAGGATGTTAAGTATTTTTATGGGGCGCTTGATCTGAATTTTTACTTATTTGATGAGGGTTTTAAAAGTAATGTTATGGTTACTTTTGAATGGATACACTCCTTTCGTGTAACAGATGAAGGTGACTTGCTAAAAATGCAAGATGATCTGAATGGTCAGATGATTACAGGAATTTATACAGTAGAACGATCTCATTATTTATCATGGTTTAATGAGCAAAGCGCCAACATCCATGATGGGGGTTCTATAAATCATTACTTAATAGTTACAGGCGATGATGTTATTGAAGTACTGTCTTCTGTTAGTCCAACAATAACATTTTGTTAATAGAAAGCCCAGTTTTCACGGCTGGGTTTTTACTTTATAACCAGTGAGTTACCCGATAATGGCCGCTACTCAATAAACCTCATCACTGTCACCGACAGCACCAGCAGCAGCGCGGGCGGCAGCTTCACCTTCGGCTCGATGACCGGGTCGGCGAACTTGAACGTGAGCCGGGATAAGATGCACAGCACCTGGCAGAGCGTGGCGGAGCAGACCGGGATTTTTGCCGGGAAGGGCGGCTTTGACGTCACGGTGGGTGAGCACACGCAGCTGAATGGGGCGGTCATCAGCTCGACGGCGACAGCGGATAAAAACCGGCTCGACACCGGCACGCTGAGCTTCAGCAACATTGAGAACCACGCGGAATATGAGGTGGAGCATCAGAGCGCGGGCATGAGCACCGGCGGCAGCATCGGCGGTCAGTTCGCCGGGAACATGGCGAACGGGATGCTGGCGGGGCTGAACGGCAGCGGCAGCGCGGACTCCACCACGAAGGCGGCGGTGAGTGAGGGCACCATCGTTATCCGCGATAAGGAAAAGCAGACGCAGGACGTTGCAGACCTCAGCCGCGACGTAGCGAACGCCAGTCCGGGTCTTGAAGTTATCTTCGACAAGGAGAAGGAGCAGAACCGGCTGAAGGCGGCGCAGCTGATAGGTGAAATCGGCAGCCAGGCGGGAGATATCGCCCGGACGCAGGGTCAGATAGCGGGCATGAAGGCGAAGGACGACCCGGCGGCGCTGGCGGCTGCGAGGGAAGAGCTGGCTAAAAAAGGGAAGCTGAACCCGACGGCAGATGAAATAGCGAAGCAGGCTTATGATACGGCGATGAAGCCGTTCGGAACGGGTTCGTCCCTTCAGCAGGGCATCAGCGCGGTAACGGCGGCGGTACAGGGCCTGTCGGGCGGGAACCTGGCGCAGGCGGTGAGCGGTGCGGTAGCGCCGTACCTGGCGGAAAAGATACACGAGCTGACCACGGATCCGGTAACGGGTAAAGTGAACACTGAAGCGAACCTGATGGCGCACGCGGTACTGGGCGCGGTAACCTCTTACGCGGCGGGCAACAGCGCGCTGGCCGGAGCCTCGGGCGCGGCGATGGGCGAGTACATCGCGCAGCAGCTGTATCCGGGGGTTAAGCGCAGTGACCTGTCTGAGGAGCAGCGGCAGACGATAAGCGCGCTGGGTACGCTGGCGGCGGGCCTTGCGGGCGGCGTAGTGGGTGACAGCACGGCGGATGTTGTGGCGGGGGCTCAGGCGGGTAAAAATGCGGTTGAGAATAACTCGCTGAGCGTCAAAGAAAACCAGGACCGGGCCAAAGAAATGGCCCAGTGCCAGGGGGATGCCTGTAGCGCTGTTATTGAAAAATATAAGAAAATAAATGCTGAGCAGCATGAAAGCGTTGTGAACTGCTCTGATGCTCAGGCTTGTGTCGATAAAGCTAATGAAGTTGGTAAGTTACAGATTGATTATGCCAACCGCACCAATGACTTGCTGGAAAAAGCGCGTGTTAATGGTGGTCTAAGCCCGCAAGAACAGAACGAACTTTCGATCCTTCAGGTGACGACGATCCAGCTTGAAGCGGATCGAACAGCAGCCATACATAACGCGTTGATGTCTGGCGATTCACCGGAAGCGAAGCAGCTTGCGATCAATTCGTTAGCGCAGGTGGTAGGAACAAGTGCAGCGGGAATAGCCGCAGGGGTTGGGAAGGCTGGTAATCATTCATCTGTAACTAAAGATAATAGATTACCAATCCCTGAAGCAACAGTTGCAAACAATGGATTTAAAATTGAATCTAATCCTAAACATACACCAGGTGCACCTGGTTCCAGACCTAGTGCAGGGGTAGAACCAAAAAGTTCTTTATTGCTCTTTGAGAATTCGATTGCTACAAAAGATCCTAAGATAAGACTATCAATTGATAATGATGGGAATATTCATCGATTCTTTAATACTAGCAAAGATGGCTCTGGTACTTATCATTGGAGTGGTAGCACTGGTGATGGTAAAAATGCTCTAGGTAATAGAGAGCTTGGTAGCTTCAATAAAGAAATTAAAGAATTAAAGGGAAAAAAATGATATTTGGTCAACCTTTTGAATTTGCTGTTTTTTATGAAATTTTAGAAAAAACAGAGGATAACTACTGGAAGTATGGAATCTTTAGTTTTCTTATTGAGGATGAAATATATCCATCGAAAGGATCAAACTATACCTTACACATGGCTATTAATTATTTAAAAGATAGTCAGCAAGAAATAAATAGCTGTAAGAGTGTTGGGTTGTCCTTATCAGAAAATTCGTCTGAGCTGATAACGCAGTTGGCTCATTCACATGGAATGCTTCTTGATAGTGATCCTGATGATCTTGAATTAACTGATTCTGAAGCAATAGGAGTTTTTTTAAGCCCTATTGAAATATCAGACGTTGGATTCTATTTATTTTATTATCCTAAAGATAACGATGAAGAGTGTTTAATATACAGTTCAGATTATGGCAGGACTGCTAAAAAAACCACCTTAAAGAAAGGAACGGTCAATAGCGTGCTCCAAAAACTCCCCAATCAAGAAGCTATATAGAAATAAATCCCAGCCATCAGGCTGGGATTTTACTTTTCATTCATTCAGTTAGCTTCTGGCTTAAACGCCCCCAGCCCTTCACTTATCAGCAGCGCATTCACCAGAATACAGAGTTCCTGCTGCGCCTTATCGGGCAGTGTCCCGGTACGGTTCAGTACCTGGCGCGTCAGCGGGATCGGTGGCTCTTCCGGCCTGGCAGTGATCACCAGGCAACCGGGCATCACGCGGATATCGAGCGGTAATCCTGTCTCAAACCCGGCCTGCTGCAACCAGTGACCGCTCAGGCATATCTGCGCAGGGGGATTAGGCCTGCCCCGGTTGGGACGATAGCGGGTTCGGCTGGCCCCTGTTAGGCCGGTATCCGAGTTGAGAATAACTCTCTCCTGATATCGCACAGGCGCAGGCTGAAGGCAAAACGGTTGAGCAAAAGGCCGGTGAGTACGTTGAGGCCGAAAACGAACGCTATAAGAAGGACAACTGCGGCGGCATGAGCGGCGAAGCCTGCTCGGTGAAGATGTACACTGAGCGGCGCGAAGCGCTGAAAGATATGGCCTCGCTGGGTGTGGATTTTGTGCCTGTGGCTGGCGATATCAAAAGCTTTGCGGAAGCGCAGAGCGCGCTGGATTACCTGGTTGCGGCAATTGGTATTATTCCTGGCGCAGGTGATGTTGCCGGTAAGGCCATCAAGGCGGCACAAACGGCGCTGAAGAAAGGGGATATTGCTGAAGCGTCGAAGCTGATTAATAAGGCCAGCGATGAGATAAAAGTCAACGCGCTTGATGTTGGATCTTACAAAGAGCTTAAAGCGCGTGAAGTAGTTGGTGATGGATTAGAGCATGATCATATTCCATCATTTGCTACTATTCGTCAGGCAAAAGAAAATGAGCTGGGGAAAAACTTAACTCCAGCAGAAGAAAAAACTTATATAACAATGCAACCGCTATTGAAGTACCTAAAGATGTACATCAGGCTGGCCCTACTTATGATGGTAAAAATACTCCATCCCAAGTAAAACAAGACGTAATAAACCTTTGTGGTGCAGAATGTCGTGATACAGATGCCTTGAGACAGAATATGCTGGAGCGGGGCTATGATCCTAAACTAGTTGATGATGCAATAAGACAACTCAAGGACAGAAATACTCAAACAGGAGTAACAAAATAATGTTGATATGGAATGAATTTATTAAGTTATTAGGTTGCTCAAAACTTGATGGTAAATTTATTAATATTTCAAGTATTTTTAATGAGTTACCTAAAATCGAGGAGGGTGTTTTAGGTAACAGGAGCTATTATTCTTTTTTACACTCAGGTGCTTTGTTTTTATTAGAAAGTGAGGTTGTAGATCAAATTACTTTTTATGCAAAGCAGGGGGAGGGTTTTTCTGAGTATAGAGGGGAACTACCAGTATCAATTAATAGTTCGGAGCATGAGGCCGTTCAAATGTTAGGCCATCCTTCGGTCTCAGGTGGTGGGAAAATGGATGCGCTTATGGGTTATATTGATCGTTGGATAAAGTATGAAAAAGAGGGGTATGCCCTTCATTTACAATTTAATCAGAATGATAATCTGTCCAGAATTACCCTTATGAAATAAACATAAAATCCCGCCCTAATACGGCGGAATTTTGCTTTATAGACCAGCCAGTTACCCTTCAGGAGCTAGCCGGATTATCAACTGTCCCGGCCCGGTGATAATCTCGATCTTCTGCCCGGTCGTAAATCCCAGCGCCTCCAGCCAGCGGCCTTTGTTAGGCCGTTATCCGACTTTGTAATAATGCGCGGCGGTTGTGGCCGTGCGGGTCCCTGGCTTATGATGTGTCTCAGCCATAATCAAATCCTTATCAGTTAGTTATGGTCAGCGGGCTGTCAGTGTTCCACCACCTTCAGCCCGCGCTAAAAATCTCTCGTTACGCGCTTCCTTTCCAGTTTTTTCCTGTTCAAATATACACTTTCTGCTGTTTAAACTTGCTGAAAGCCAGGTAATAAACTGCGAGGCACCTCTAAAACAGATTGTTTTTTCGGTCGGTATTTCGTGCCCCTCTTCTTCTTTTTTACCATCTGCAACGTCTGTAAATGCGCTGCTTTTCATACTGATAAACCATGCTAACCAGCCCTCAGTTTATCTGCCAAATCACGGCCGCATCATTGCCTTAACCGATAATGACAGGGTCGTCAGGGCTGATAAAATGCGCTACCCGTCTGCTGGCTGGGACCAACACCAGCCATCTTGAGGCTGGCAGCCGAACCTCGTCGGTCAGCAACAGCCATCAGGCGGACCGCCTGATGCTGAGTATAAAGTCGTGACCAGTTTTAGTTGACCACTACACCGGGGTAATCAACCTCCGGCAGACCATGTTAACGGCAGGCGGATAATTACTTTGGGATAATTACTTTGATGTTTTAGCACCGCTCATTCCAGGAGAACCATTATGTCCTCCATTACTGCCGCCACTTCCACCCTGGCCACCTACACCGCCAGGACCCGCATCGCCTCCGTTTCCTCCATTACCTGTTCCATCACCATTACCTCCGTTCCCTCCATTTCCTCCGTTTTCACCCCCATTACCGCCGTCGCCGCCATCTCCGTTGCTGCCAGAACCCGCATTCCCTCCGTCTCCCCCGTTTCCGTCACCACCGTCACCACCGTCACCACCATCGCCGTCTGCCCATGCTGCTGTGCTGAATATTCCGGCCGCCAGTGAGGACGTTACAGTAAATACGACAATGAAAGGTCTTAGTAATGCTGAGGTCAGAATAATGAGGTATCCAACTTTCATGAGAAGGTTTTTCATATCATCCTCTGCGTCAGGAATTATATGCCGCCGCCATCACCACCATCACCACCATCACCACCACCATCACCGCCATTACCACCATCACCGCCGGGTGAATTATCCCCACTTCCTCCGTTGCCACCATTCCCTCCATCGGCCCCGTTTGCGCCTCCATTTCCGCCATTTCCGCCATTTGAGTTGGAGCCTGTGCCTGCATTACCGCCGTTTCCGCCATTCCCTCCGTTTTCACCCGGACCACCGTCTCCGCCGTTTCCGCCATCAGAAATCAGTGATAAAGAATCAGGGAAATGGATCGGGTATGCCGGAGAGGCATAACCGTAGTGTGTTAAAACCGCCAGTATCAGAGTGGAGCACCTTAGTAAGGTACGGCATCGTTTACAGATGTTGTGACTGGTCATTGTTACCTCCATCACCGCCAGCCCCTCCGGGGGCATTGTCTGTTGATCCACCATCACCGCCGTTTCCACCATTAGCGCTACCGTGTCTATTTTTATGATGTTTGTGGTGTGGTTCAGGCCCGGCGCCTGCACCGTTTCCCCCATTTCCGCCGTTACCACCAGAAGCAGAGCCGTTACCGCCGTTACCTCCGTTCAGGCAGCCTGTGCCAGGCATGCCATCTTTACCATTTTCTCCGTCAGGCGAAGTGGCGTTCCCATCCTGTCCGTTCTGACTCTCACAGGCAGAGAGCTGGATAGTGTCCTGCGGGAGTGTCTGACTGAATACTGGCAGGGAAAAGAGCAGCCCTGCAGATAGCGGAAAAAAAATCAGAGTGTTATGCAGCTTTGACATAAAGTTTCATCCTTTAATTAATGGCCGCCTGCATGAGGCGACCACATTTAGTTAGATTCTGCAGCCTGATTACGCACCGCCGCCGTCACCACCACCACCATCGCCACCGCCGTCACCACCATCACCGCCGCCGTTACCGTCACCGGAGCCGTTGCCGTTAGCTGAGCCGTTGCCAGTGCCGTTACCATTCCCGCTGTTGTTCCCATTACCGCTGCCGCTGTTATTACCTCCATCGCCTCCAGGGCCACCAGGAGAATTGGCACCCGCACCTCCGTTCCCGCCGTCACCACCATTAGCATCGCCGACAAGTAAGAAAGGATGTGGGGAGTGATCAGTAAAAGATTCGTTATGTAACGGTGAGGCGACAGAAAGTCGCGCCGCAGAGAGGACAAAAACACCCAAAGCAAGAGTTAATTTTTTATGTCTCATAATCCATCCTTAAAGGTAATAAATACATGAGATAATCGTTGGCCCATTTCATAGCTAATGAGCTATTTCATTAAAGTTAAATTAACTGATAGTTAAAAATAAAGGAGTGTAATGAAGCGTTTCTCGTTGTTTTCGAATGTTATTGTTTGATTTTGAAGTAAAGGTAAATAAGTCTTATTTAGTGTCTAACCTGATGAAATTTTATGGAATTTAAGAGGTAGTGGCCTTTCTGCTAAAAATTTACTCTTTTCATAAAATAATACACATTACACTTTTATTAAGATCTGAGTGTTTGTCAAAAGCAGACCAGAGGTTACCTCTGAAGGCTACTCTTATGGTTACTGGAATGCCAAAATTTCTGTGCATTTTTACTAGTTCAAGGGAAGTGAACCAGTCTTGAAATACAGTCATCTTGTGCGCAATCATTGATAAATGCAGCATGTAACATTTATCAAGCGACAACTGTAAATAAAAAATATATTAGCATTACTTGCAGTATTGTTCGCCTGATATATTTTCAGGTGAGTTATGTTTATTCACTTCTGATGGATATTTCGATATGCATAGATCGCCAGGAAATAATGTTTTTTGGCAACTGAATTTATCGGATGAAAGAAGTTTAATGAGAGAGAGTGATTCAGAATTGCCGAAAGGTTTGTCAGAGTCAGGGATATTAAGCGTCTGTGAAAATGAGAAGGGTCAGCTTTGTCATTCTGAGCACTGGTATATTGGTGAAGTAAGTAAAAGTGAAGTTCTATTTTTAGTGAAAGATCCCGGCTCAGGTTGAACTGAACCGGGATCTTTTTTACCAGCCGATCACTCTGCAGCCAGCCGGATAATCAACTGACCCTGTTCGGCAATGATGCTCACCGGCTGGCCTCTGGTAAATCCCCACTGTTCCATCCATCGTCCCTTGATGGTCAGTTGGGGTAATGGGTTCGGCTTTCCGCCGTTGGGGCGGTAAACAACGATGCTTTTGCGTGCTTGGGGTACAGCGGGTTCTGACGTAGAATCTGTTCCAGCCATAATTAACTCCTATCCAGTTAGTTGTGGTCAGCGGCTGTTGCGGGGGCCAACCCGCTTCAGCCGCGCTATAAATACTCCGATACGCTCTTCCTTTCCTGTTTTCTCCTGTTCAAATATACACCGTCTGCACTGTAAACTTGCTGAAAGCCAGGTAATAAACTGCGAAGCGTCTCTGAAAAACGGATTGTTTTTCCGATGACTGCAACTATCTCCGAAAGCGTTTATCCCGCTGCTATAACCAAAATAAAAATGCAGTTAATAAAGAAGAAAATAGCTCAATATATTTAATGCATTTCCTATATTTAAATTGTTTATCAGGATTAAATATTAATAGTGTGTAAGTGAAATATTTATATTTTACAACATGATTTTTCATATTATAACGCATGATGCAGTAAGGTTTATTGGATTAAAAGTTGGTGGGTTTCATTATCAAAATCCCAACTAGTGATGTTAAATGAATGATAATAATGCGAGGTAAATAAATATCATTATATATCCTGAGTGTTTTAGGTTGTTGTAGAATTACACGCTTACCGGAAAGCTTATATAGATAAATGACTGTTAATTTAAGACATTTTGGCATCATAAAAAATATCTGCTCAGGAGGCAGGAAGGGTGAAATGAATAAGGATGTGAGGATCACCGTATCAAAAGGACCATTCAAAAAAATACGCGAATGGAATCGAAGAAAAAACTACTACCTTAAAGAGGTGAAACTCGAGGCAAGAATCTCTATTGCAAAGCTTCTGTGGGATAAACGGACCAAAGTCTCCTTTAATCCTGACTCTGTGAAAACCATATTGCTTGTTCGCAATGAAGGCAAAGTGGGTGATATCATCGTTTCGAATCCACTCATCAGGTCTCTTCATCAGGATGGCTATACCGTTGATTTACTGGTAACAGAATCCTGTTACGGGGTGATGCAATACAGCCCTTTTATCAGACATATCTATAAGGCAGCAGATTGCAGTTATAAACATTATCTGAAGTCTTTAAATCATACCGTTTCAAAGCAAACTATGAAGATGCTAAATGGCAACAAATATGATCTGATTATCGATCCTTGTTTATCTGAAACGCCGGTGCATCGGATGAAGCTTTTTCGGGATATCAATGCCAGGTTCGTTATTGGGCTAAATAAGAAATCTGATATCAGCCATTACACAGTTTCGGTTCCCTATAAAAATGAAAAGCAGCATGTTACAGAGTTACTTTCTTTGATAAGTAAAAAAATTGGCGTTAAAGCGACGGGAAATTTCACTTACAGTCTGCATTTTCCTGATATGGTGCTTGATGAGGTGAGGCGCTTTCTTAGTCCATGGAAAGATAAGAAAAAGATTATTATTAATGCTTTTGCTGGTACGCCGGAAAGAAACTTCTCACAACAGCAATTGCTGGAAATTATGAATATGATTAATAATAACAGCAGAGAGGTAAAAGTCATCATTCTGGATCATCGCAATGAAATAGCGGTGCCACTTCCTGATAAGGTTGTGAAAAATCCCTTTTGTACATTGCATCATGTGATGGCATTGATTAAAGAATCGGATATGGTGATAACGCCTGATACTTCAATCGTACATATCTCTGCTGCGTGGAAAAAACCTCTTATCGCCGTTTATAAAAATGCGCCTAATAATAATATGTGGGCGCCAGGCTATGAAAACGCAAGCCACATCATTGTTCATGATGATAAAACATCTGATGCTGAGAATATCCCTGAGCGTATCTTTAACGAGATAATCCGCAGGAATTTATTGGGCAAGCGTGAGATGAAATTTCAGGAATCCGTATCGGTGATCGAGTTGAAAGAACCTGTTCGTACGCACGGTTATCATGCTCCCGACTGCTGTATCGCCTCCTCTGATCAGCTCTGCTGCTGACCAGCAGATAAAGCGTCCTGCCGTGCCAGACACTATTGTCCTTCTGAAGTGGGCTGGCTTAGAAAGCTCTCACGCCGCAGCGGCACCATATCTTGCAGAGCAGACACATACGCTGACTTTCACGAAAGGAGCTGACGGCAAAGATGTGGTGAAATACTGAAGCGAACCTGATTGTGCATGCGGTGGTGGGTATGCAGGTGGGTAAAAATTTGCCTGAAAACCATAACTTTTAATCCCCAAAAAGCAGGTAATAAATTGAGAGCTGCCTCTGGAAAACGGATTGTTTTTCCATTAGCCATTTCGTTTACATCCTCTTCCCAATATCCTCTTCAGCACGGGTAGTCGGCTATTTAGCTGTATTAGTGTGGCGATTTCCGGCATCGCATAAGAGTGAAATGAAGATGACAGCGAAAGGGATGACAGGCATGATGACACCACAAATGACACCACGCGAGAGTCAGGCTATGAGCACTATCCACTTCAGAATTGATGACGACGTTAAACGACTGGCGATGCGGGCAGCAGAGCGCAAGAAGATGACGCTGACAGAGGTTATGCGTCAGCGAGCAGAAGAGCTGGCTGCTGAAGAGCGGCAATATCAGGATGGCCAACATGATGCATGGCTGGAACAGCAAATCACGGCGGCGTTCAGTCGGTATGATGCCGGTGAAAGTGAGTTCATCAGTAACGATGAAATGAATGCCCGCATGGAAGAACTGAAAGCGCAGGCCGCGCGGGGAACATTGTGATATCAGCCGTTCAATGGGAAAAACAGGCGCAGGCGGACAGGGAGACGATATTTCGTTATCTGTATCGTGAGGCTGGCCTGCTGGTAGCCAGTGCAACAGACGATAAGTTTACCAGCATGGCCAGTCTGCTTAGCGAAAACCCGCAGGCCGGAACAAAAGTCGGCACAGAAAAACAATATAAACTGGTAGGGCCCCGCTTCCCGTTCATCATCGTATATATTGCTGAAACAGATGGGGTTCGCATCCTGCGGGTACTTCATACATCCCGGAAAATATCGGGCCGCTATCAAAGATAGTTAGCCTGTTCGCCGTGCATCGGAAAGTCAGGCATACAGACGTCTTCAAATCGAACGGCTCCCTTTAGCGGTGGATTAAATCATTAGCCCCAAAACCGCACCCCGTCACCTGTCATCTACAGCACCCATCAGGCCGCAGGCGGCGTTGTCCTTGCAAAGCTCTCGCGCGCAAACAGCGTTTCCGCCAGCTTCACCAGCGCCGGACGCTCAACACACCAGTTGGGTACCACGCGGCGGAAATTGAGATAGCCGATCATGCAGCCGGTGGCGATATCCGCCAGATTGAGCTGGCCGTTGTTAAGCCATTTTCCCTCAGCGGCAACGGCTTCCAGCATATCGAGGCTGCGCTGAATCTTTTCACGATTACGCAGCAGCACTTCCTCCGACTGTTGATCACCCGGGCGCATCTGCTCGCGCACGATCACCAGCGCGGCATCGCTAACGCCATCCGCCAGCTTCTCCAGTTGACGGATATTAAGCGATTCAAGCGGATCGGCAGGCAGCAGAGCGGGCTCCACGCCGCGCAGTTCCAGAAACTCGGCGATGATGCTGGAATCGAACCAGATTTGCTTATCGTCAGCGACCAGCGCCGGGACTTTACCCAGCGGATTGTAGTGCGGCACGTGGCTGTCATCGCTGTAAGGCGATGCGTTAACGAATTCAAACGTAATGCCTTTTTCCAGCATGATAATCGAAATCTTACGCACAAACGGGCTGGTATAGCTGCCAATCAGTTTCATCGGGTTCTCCAGAGTCAGTGACTATTCGCCAGGAAACATAAAGGGATTGAGACTGCTGCGCGCGAAGCCTTCCTGCTCCATTCTGGCATCCAGTATCAGTGACGCCAGGTCATCGGCCACCGGTTCAATAGCCGGATCTTTCTCCTGATAGAGCATCTTCAGGTAGGTGCCGCAGTCGCCACAGCTCTCCGCCTTGACCGCCGCCTTTTCGCTGTCGATCGACCAGTAGTGCAGATCACGGGACTGTTCGCACTGGGTACATTTGCTGCGCACCACATGCCATTCACTTTCGCACAGATTGCAGTGCAGATAGCGCGCGCCTTCATGACTGCCCATATGCACCACACTGGCGACCGGCATACTGGCGCAGACCGGACAGAACTGACGCTGATCGCCCATCTCAGCGCGTGCTTTGCCTGGGATCAGGGCCGCCATCTGCGCCCAGTAGAGCGAAAGTGCCGCCCAGATAAAGGGCGCTTTGTCGCTGCTGACCAGCGCATACTCGCCGGTAAACAGCGCGCTGGCCAGCGTCTCCAGCTCAGTGGCAGACGCTTTCTCCAGATTCTCCAGCACCGCCAGTGCCTGACCGCTCATCTCCGGCTTCAGCTCGGCAATCAGCGAGTGCAGCAGCCGTTGCCAGTGCGGATCGCGCGGCAGGGTATGGATGTTCAGTGGCGGCTTGCCCTCGCTGGCACTCTGAGTCAGTCGGGCATGCAGGTCGATGTGCAGGGGATGGTCATACAGTACAATCTCCTGCGCTTCAGCGATCACCGCCGCAAAGCGCAGATAATCGCCGAGTGGATTTTTCGCCGCCAGGTCGCGCAGTCGCGCGGCACGACGGCTATATAAATTTTTCAGCCGTGGAAAAAGTAACGGCGGAATCATCTCCGCCGTAGTCTTTTCGCCTTTCTCCAGCTGGTCCTGCGGGATTATGCGAATACTCATCAGGGGCGTTTTTCCTGTTTTATTGGCGGATTACGCTGCTCACGATACCAGCGAGGATGATGCTGTCTGGCCCATTCAGAGCTGACCCAGCCTTCCACCATCGCGGTCAGTGTGCCTTTGACCCACAATGCAGCATAAATGTGCACCATAATGACGATGATCAGCGCCACCGCTGACACCGAATGCACAATCAGCGCCAGACGAATCAGCGGAATGGCGAAGGCATCGGCAAAGTAAGGTCGCCAGATGACAATGCCGCTGGCAAGCAGCAGTACTAAGCTGATGATAGCAGCCCAGAACACACACTTCTGACCAAAGTTATATTTACCGGTATCTCCCACCTCTTCATTTCGCGCAATCCGGTGAATATTTCTGGCCCAGTAAAGGTCATCGCGATTGATCAGGTTGTGTTTCCAGTAACGCAAAAACATCAGCATAAAAGCAGCAAACATCACCACACCGACAAAAGGATGCAGAATACGCGCCAGCTGTGGTGTGCCAAATATCTGCATCAGCCAGTTAAATGACGGAAAGAAAAAACCTAATCCGCTTAACGCGGCCATGACAAAGCAAATCGCGACGATCCAGTGATTGATACGTTCGGGTGCGCGGTAACGCACCAGATGATCGGGCTTTTTCATTTTTTGCGCTCCTCAGGCTGATCGTCGTTGTCGTCGTGCTCTTCAGTGACGCGATTCGGGCCAACGCCAACATAATGGAAGATAGAGGCGGCGAACGTAGCGGCAAAACCTACCGCCGCCAGCGGTTTCCAGATCCCCTTCCAGAAGGTCACGGTCGGACTGATACCCGGATTAGCAGGCAGGCCGTGATAGAGCTGAGGCTTGTCAGCATGATGCAGCACATACATGACGTGGGTGCCGCCCACGCCTTCCGGGTTGTAGAGGCCAGCCTGCGCAAACCCGCGCGACTTCAGCTCCGCTACGCGTTCCTCCGCCAGCGTCAGCATGTCGCTTTTGCTGCCGAAATGAATGGCGCCAGTCGGACAGGTCTTCACGCAGGCAGGCTCCTGGCCGACGCTGACGCGATCCACGCACAGGGTGCATTTGTAGGCGCGATTATCCTCTTTGTTGAGACGTGGCACGTTGAACGGGCAGCCCGCGATGCAGTAGCCGCAGCCGATACACTGCTCAGACTGGAAATCGACGATGCCGTTGGCGTACTGAATAATGGCCCCTGCTGACGGACAGGCTTTCAGGCAGCCGGGATCGGCGCAGTGCATGCAGCCATCTTTGCGAATCAGCCAGGCCAGCTTGCCGTTCTCTTCGACTTCCGAAAAGCGCATCACCGTCCAGGATTTGGCGGTCAGATCGGTAGGGTTGTCATAGACCCCGATGTTATGACCGACTTCATCGCGGATGTCGTTCCATTCGGAGCAGGCGACCTGGCAGCCTTTGCAGCCAATACAGGTGGTGACGTCGATAAGCTTCGCGACTTCACGCTGGTGATCGCGCGCCTGTGGCGGTGGGGTAAAGCCGTTGGTCGCTGAGCGACGGATAATATCTTGTGATTGATAAGCCATTGTCATCTATCGTTACGCTTTTTCCACTTTCACTAAAAATCCCTTGTACTCCGGGGTCTGCGAGTTGGCATCGCCAACCGACGGCGTCAGCGTATTGGCAAGGAAGCCTTTACGCGTGGTGCCCTCAAAGCCCCAGTGACAGGGAATGCCCACGGTATCAATAGGCTTGCCGTCAATGATCAGACGCTGCAGACGACGTGTTACCACCGCTTTGGCTTTGATATAGCCACGGCGCGACGAGACTTTGACGCTGTCTCCGGCCTGAATGCCTTTCTCCTCTGCCAGTTCGGTGCCGATCTCAACAAACTGCTCCGGCTGCGCAATCGCGTTCAGCAGGGCATGTTTGGTCCAGTGGCGGAACAGTTCGGTAATGGAGTAGGTGGTGGCGACGCAGGGATAGTCAGCGGCCTCGCCCATCTGGGCGGCGTCGCTGCTGAACAGTCGAACCACCGGACTGTGGCGCTGCTGCGGATGCAGGGGATTGTCGGCGAGCGGGCTTTCCATCGGTTCGTAATGTTCCGGGAAGGGGCCGTCGGCCATCTTATCGAGCGCAAACAGGTGGCCAAGACCATCGGGCTGCATGATAAACGGACCGGCCTGCTGCTGCGGCGACAGCGTTACCGGATAATCCGGCACGTCGATGCCGTGCCAGCGTGTGCCATCCCACTCAATCAGGCGGCGATTGGGATCCCAGGCTTTACCCTGTGCATCAGCGGAGGCGCGGTTGTAGAGAATGCGGCGGTTAGCCGGCCACGCCCAGGCCCAGCCGGAGACTGCGCCCAGCCCCGATGGGTCAGCGTTGTCGCGTCGTGCCATCTGGTTGCCTTCCGGCGTCCAGCTACCGCTGTAGATCCAGCAGGCGCTGGCGGTGGTGCCGTCGTTACGCAGCTCTGAGAAGCCGTTGAGCTGCTGGCATTTTTTCAGCAACAGCTTGCCGCTGGCGTCGTAAATGTCGGCCAGCGCCTGACCGTTGTTCTCCTGCGCCACCTCTTCCGGCTCAGGATTGAATGGATCGCGGTAATCCCAGCGCATTGCCATCAGCGGTTCAGGGTTTGCACCGCCTTCCAGGCGATAGAGCGCCCGCAGACGCATGAACAGATTGCCGAGGATTTTGCCGTCGTGCAGCGCTTCAGCTGGCGGTTCAGCCGCAGCCCAGTGCCACTGCAGCCAGCGCGACGAGTTAGCCACCGATCCCGACTCTTCGGCGAAACAGGAAGAGGGCAGACGGAACACTTCAGTCTGGATTTGTGAAGGATCGACGTCGTTGAACTCGTCGTGATGCTGCCAGAAGCTGGCAGTTTCGGTGCGAAGCGGATCGATCACTACCATATATTTCAGTCGGGAAAGTGCCCGGACCGCTTTGTTTTTGTCCGGGAAGGCGGCCAGCAGATTGAAGCCCTGAATCAGACAGCCGTTCAGCGCGCCCTGTTCCATCATCTCCGCCTGCGCCATGCAGTCGTAGCTCTTATCCCATTTCGGCAGCCAGTCGTAGCCCCACTGGTTTCCTGCCGTGGCGTTATCGCCGTAGAAACTCTTCATCAGGCTGACGAAAAATTTGTCGGTGTTCTGCCAGTAGTTGACCTGATCCGGCAGTGTCGCAACCGGCGTGGCCTGCTGCAAATAGCTCGCCAGCGTGGTCATCTTTTCGGAGGGCAGTGGCAGATAGCCCGGCAGACTCTGCGCCAGCAGGCCGAGATCGGTATATCCCTGTACGTTGGAGTGACCGCGCAGCGCATTGATACCGCCGCCTGGCATACCGATATTACCCAGCAGCAGCTGAATCATCGCCGCCGTGCGGATAATCTGTGAACCGTTGGTGTGGTGGGTCCAGCCCAGCGCATAGAGAATAGTCGCGGTGCGATTCGGCACACAGGTGGAGGCCAGCTGTGTGCACACTGCAATAAATGATTCCTGCGAGGTCCCGCACAGGCGCGTCACCATTTCCGGGGTGTAACGACTGGCATGGGTTTTCAGCAGGTTCAGCACGCAGCGTGGGTGAGTGAAGCTCTCATCGCGTTTCGCATGGCCGTTTTCATCCAGCTCATAGTGCCAGCTCTTTCGATCGTACTGACGGATTTCAGCATCGTAACCGCTGAACAAACCGTCGCTGAAGCTGAAGCCTTCGCTGACAATCAGTGCGGCATTGGTGAAGGCGCGCACATACTCCTGCTGAATCTGATTATGTTGCAGCAGATAGTTGATCACCCCCATCAGAAATACTACGTCGCTGCCCGCACGGAGTGGCGCATAGAGATCGGCGACCGCCGCAGAGCGGTTAAAGCGCGGATCAACCACGATGACCTGTGCATTATTATGGGTTTTGGCTTCAATCACCCATTTAAAGCCAACAGGATGGGCTTCGGCGGGGTTGCCGCCCATAATCATCACCACATTGGCGTTTTTGATGTCATTCCAGTTGTTGGTCATTGCACCGCGACCAAAGCTGGGGGCCAGCGCGGCCACGGTCGGACCGTGACAAAGGCGCGCCTGGTTTTCCAGCGCCAGAATACCCAGCGCGCGGGCAAATTTCTGATCGAGCAGGCCGGTTTCATTACTGGCGGCGGAAGAGCAGAGCATGGCGGTAGTCGGCCAGCGGTTTACCGTGACGCCAGCGGCGTTGGTGGTCTGGAAATTGGCATCGCGATCCTGCTTCATCAGGCGGGTAATGCGGTCAAATGCCTCATCCCAGCTGATGCGCTGCCATTTATTCGAGCCTGGCGCGCGGTATTCCGGGTATTTCAGTCGCTGTTCACTGTGAATAAAGTCGAGCACGCCCGCACCTTTGGGGCAGAGCGATCCACGACTGACCGGATGGTCAGGATCGCCTTCGATATGGTAAATCGAGGCGCGGGCATTTTTAGCGCCATCACCCAGGCTGTAAATCAGCATGCCGCAGCCGACTGAGCAGTAGGTGCAGTTATTACGGGTCTCTCTGGCGCGAATGAGTTTGAATTCTCTGACGCTGGCTAACGCTGTGGTGGGGGCAAAACCGAGTAACGCCGCGCTGGTGCCCGCCAACCCGCCAGCACAGATTTTGAAAAAACTCCGTCTGTTAATTTGCATTTTATCGTTCTTCTTTATTGGCTCCATTGCGAAGCCTTGCAAAATAGCAGCCCTATTTGCCTGTAAGTTGACCAGGGTCAACAGGTTAGTCATTAGTAATTCTTTTTCTAAATTTTGTTAAAAATCCTCGGCGGTAGATTTGCGCTGCAAGCAGATTTTCAGACAGCGCAGATAATTACTGTTGTTTTATGCTTACCGATGTTACTGCGTGAAAGAGAACCATTCGCATTGTTCCCGCCCGCAGGCGTGGCTACGCCTTTCGGGGGAGAGAACCGCATGAATTGCCCCGCTGTTTATTTGCGCTGAATGGGGCTAAAAGGCAGAATCAGTGCACGTCAGTGCTCTGCCGCATCGGGCACTGAATGACATAATTTGTTAACAACGGGTCGTGACTTTTGAAAGCTTTCCAGCCTGCTTCAGGCGAAGATTTAACAACTCAGGCTGGCGTCAGCAGAACGCAGGTGTGGCAGCGTGCCGATTTGACCGCAGCAGAATCTGACTGGCTGGCGGACGAAGTTCCGGTGGCGCTGGTCTATAACGGCATCTCGCACGTGGTGATGATGACCACGCCCAAAGATCTGGAGGCGTTTGCGCTGGGTTTTTCGCTGTCAGAGGGCATTATCGACGCGCCTGGCGACATTTTCGGCATGGACATCGTGCCGGGCTGTCACGGCATTGAGGTTCAGATTGAGCTTTCCAGCCGCCGCTTTATGGCGCTGAAAGAGCAGCGTCGCGCGCTGGCGGGCCGGACCGGCTGTGGTGTGTGTGGTGTTGAACAGCTGGACCAGATTGGCAAGCCGCTCTCTCCGCTGCCGTTTACCCAGACTTTTGCGCTGGATCAGCTGGATCGGGCGCTGGGTCAGTTGAAAGCGTACCAGCCGGTCGGACAGAAAACGGGCTGTACTCATGCCGCCGCGTGGATCCAGCCCGATGGCCAGCTGGCCGGTGGCTGTGAGGATGTGGGTCGCCATGTGGCACTGGATAAGCTGCTGGGATATCGCAGCCAGGCTGAGTGGGGGCCGGGCGCGGTGCTGGTCTCCAGCCGTGCCAGCTATGAAATGGTGCAGAAGTCCGCCATGTGCGGTGTTGAAATCCTGTTCGCAGTCTCAGCCGCAACCCGTCTGGCAGTTGAGGTGGCTGAGCGCTGCAATCTGACGCTGGTCGGGTTCAGTAAACCCGGGCGCGCCACGGTCTACAGCCACCCTCAGCGACTGCGTTAAACGACCATCACCTCGGGCAGCGTCTGCTGCAACGCCTCAAGGGCGGCGCTGTTGTCGCCGCCACTGTCGGTAATCAGCAGGGAGATTGTCTGTGGTGGCGCGTAAACTGTGCGGCTGACCACGCCGAGTTTGGTGTGATCCGCCAGCAGATAGCAGGCAGCGGATTGCTGCACCATCGCTCTGGCGATAGCCGCTTCGTGCGGATGAAAACTGCTGGCACCGCAACCCGCTTCAATGCCGACCGGCGACAGCAACGCCACATCAGCGCGATAGCGGATGATCTCGCCCACGGTGATTTCGCCGCGCGTCTGTTGCGCACCCGCCGACATCGTCCCGCCCAGCAAAATTATCTGGTTATTCAGCGGCTGATCCTCTTCTCCGGCGCTCAGCGCCAGCGCGGCCTGCAGGCTGTTGGTCACTATCGTCAGCCCGGAAAGGGTGTGTAGCTCCTCTGCCAGCAGCGTGGTGGTGCTGCCCGCATCCAGAAACAGTGTCTGTCCGGGCTGCAGCAACTGCGCCGCGGCGCGGGCAATGGCGCGCTTCTCGCGGGTCTGGGTGCTGCGGCGTTGTGTCAGCGGGGGTTCAGCCGCCGTTTCAATCGCCACCACTCCGCCATGAACGCGGCGCGCCAGACCCAGCGCTTCCAGCTCGATGATATCGCGGCGCGCTGTTTCGCGTGACACTCCCAGCTCCCTGATAATGCGCTCGGTACTGACCTGGTTAAGCCGGGTCAGTAAGGCACGGATGCGGTGAAGGCGCGTTTCCTGCAGCATAGAGGTTTCCTTATAAAGCGCGAAGAGCAAGGATGATACGCCACTGAAGCGAAAGATTCCGTCTGAATCAGAGGCAAGCTTAGCGCGGGGATCGGCCTGCGTCATGTGTATTTTATTGCATTTGTGTATTTGGTTGCATTTTGAATTCAGGCAGGCATGATACAGGGGTCAGCTCTTCCTCCTTCATCCTTGTAACGGGAGTCATTATGGCCACGCGTTCCACTATTATGGATACCAACAGTTTCCGCGCTGAACATGCCGATGCGCTCGACAGCGAGACGCGCAAACTGACCGATAAACGCAGCAAAGTGCTTGGCGAATCCTATCGCCTGTTCTATCGCAAACCGGTTCATCTGGTGCGGGGTGAAGGGCAATATCTGTGGGACGCGGCGGGCGATAAATATCTCGACGTCTACAACAACGTGGCAAGCATCGGTCATTGCCATCCGGCCGTGATTGAGGCGGTGACGCAGCAGATGAAAATGCTGAACACTCATACCCGTTACCTGCACGAAAATATTCTGGATTACAGCGAAGCGTTGCTGGCGACCACGCCTGCGGCGATCGATCGCGCGATGTATATGTGCACTGGATCGGAAGCCAATGACCTGGCGATCCGCGTGGCGCGCGCTTTCAGCGGCGGTAGCGGGATTATTGTCAGTAAAGAGGCCTATCACGGCACCAGTGAGCTGACCTCCGGCGCTTCTCCGGCGCTGGGCAGTGGACAGCCGCTCGCGCCCACCACGCGGCTGGTGATGCCACCGGATGCGTATCGTGTGGATGCGCCTGACCTGGGCGACTGGTTCGCTGACCAGATTCAGCAGCAGATTGATGATATGGCGGCGCACGGCATTAAATTCGCCGGTTTCCTGGCGGACTCCATCTTCTCCTCGGACGGCGTGTTGCCCGATCCACGCGGCTTCCTGAAAAAAGCGGTCGAGGTGGTGCATGCCAACGGGGGCATCTTTATTGCCGATGAAGTGCAGCCTGGTTTTGGCCGTACCGGCGACGCGTTCTGGGGCTTTGGCCGCCACGATGTAGTGCCTGATATCATTACCACCGGCAAGCCAATGGGCAACGGCATTCCGGTTTCCGGGCTGCTGGCAAAAAGTGACGTGCTGGCTGCCTTCAGCGACTCAATTCCCTACTTCAATACTTTTGGCGGGAATCCGGTGGCGATGGCGGCGGCGCAGGCGGTGCTGAAAGTGATCACCGAAGAGGGATTACAGGAGCACAGTCGCGTGGTCGGCGCGAAGCTGCTGGCTGAGCTACGAACCCTGATGGATCGCTATGAGTGCGTGGGCGATGTGCGCGGGGCCGGGCTGTTTATCGGCTTTGAACTGGTCACCGATCGTCACAGCAAAACGCCGGACAAAACGCTGGCGCTGAACCTGATCGAGAAGCTGCGTGAACATCGCGTGCTGACCTCGGTCGCCGGTCCGTATGGGAATGTGCTGAAACTGCGTCCGCCACTGGCGTTCCAGGAAAGCGACATCGACTGGCTGGTTGGCGCACTCGATAACTCACTGCGCGAGCTGGGTCAGTAACGCGCGGGGCAGGGCAGGCGCGGCGTCCGGGCGGGAAGGATGCCTGTTGGCAGCCTGGCCTTAGCGTGCCGCGCGCCCTGTCGGATGAGGCAGAAAAGGCAGAGTCAGCAGCAGCATACTGAAAAAACAACGGGTTGCTATTGCCGGGTTTCGCAAATCCTTATGGTTAATAGGGCATTGATTACCCTTTTACGCTACATGAATTTAACTATAATGATTCGACTGCTTACGCGGCACGTCCCGAATTCGTCGTGCTGCTCAAACTAAATGGAGAGGAAGAACATGAGTTATTCACTGCCATCCCTGCCTTACGCATACGACGCACTGGAACCGCATTTCGACAAGCAGACGATGGAGATCCATCACACCAAACACCACCAGACCTACGTGAACAACGCTAACGCGGCGCTGGAAGGTACTGAATTTGCTAATCTGCCGGTAGAAGAGCTGATCACCAAACTGGATCAGCTGCCAGCAGACAAAAAAGGCCCACTGCGTAACAACGCAGGCGGTCACGCTAACCACAGCCTGTTCTGGAAAGGCCTGAAAATCGGCACCACGCTGCAGGGCGACCTGAAAGCGGCTATCGAGAAAGATTTCGGTAGCGTGGAAAAATTCCAGGAAGAGTTCGAGAAAGCCGCTGCGACCCGTTTCGGTTCTGGCTGGGCGTGGCTGGTTAAGAAAGGCGACAAACTGGCTGTGGTATCTACCGCAAACCAGGACAACCCGCTGATGGGTGAAGCGGTTGCCGGCGTTTCTGGCTTCCCGATCCTCGGTCTGGATGTGTGGGAACACGCTTACTACCTGAAGTATCAGAACAAACGTCCTGACTACATCAAAGCATTCTGGAACGTGGTCAACTGGGACGAAGCAGCAGCCCGCTTCGCTTCTGCTAAGTAAGTTAACCAAACGTAAACGTAATGTAGATAAACCGGTGAAATTTATTTCACCGGTTTTTTTTATCTCAATTTTGTGCATTGCCAGAATGAAATGATAATCGCCAATTATGCGTTTTAATGTTATTCCGCATTAACCTGCCGTTGATACTGGCTATGTTATTTTCAGTGACATTCCTGCTTAACTCAATGTGTGTCGCTGACTATGTCTATTATAACTACTCACGAAAATACGACCGATTCCTCTGCTTCACTTTTTTTTCAGTTAATGAGTGGAAAATACGTTCCGAATAAACTCTGGATAAGTAAACGTTTCCGGCTGAAATTTGTGTTAAGAACCTTAATATCGCCGCTGACTACACTGCATTATCTGGATGAGCTGTCGCATTTACCGCAACTCCCTCTGTTGATGAGTACCCAGGGATTGCTGCCAGCCAAGCTTCACCGGCCCTATCTGCGCTCAGGGTTGAGCATTGCTGCGCGCGCGCAGGCGATACTTGATCATTACAGCCTGATGAATAATCTGGAAAACCCTGCGCTGCGTCAGCTGCTGCAAAGCGCCACGGATAATCCGCTGGCTACGCTGACCGGTAAAAATGGCGAAACCTTTTTAGTTTCCTGCAGTTCCGGTTATTTCGATCGGGAAGGGGAAGTGACGCTGGTATTGCGTTATAACGACGAAATTATTGCCTCACTTTCATTTTCAATTCTCAATGAAAACAACCAGCGCACATTATTAATTGGCGGATTACAGGGGCCGCGGAAACATATCAATAATGAGGTGATCCGCGAGGCGACCAAAGCGGCTCAGGGTCTCTTTCCGAAACGCCTGTTAATGGAAGCGGTATTTATTATGGCGAAGCAGTGCGGCGTGGAGAATATTCTGGCGGTGGGCGATGAGACTCATGTATTCCGCAGCCTGCGTTATCGCCACAGCAAAGGGGATAAATTCTTTGCCAGCTACAGTGAATTCTGGCTGTCGCTGAGTGGTGAGGCACGCAGGGATGGGATGTTTATCCTGCCGCTGAGCCTGCCACGTAAAACACTGGAGGAGATCGCCAGTAAGAAGCGGGCAGAGTATCGTCGCCGTTATGAACTGCTGGATGCGCTGGCGGAGCAGGTGTATGCCGCCGCCGGCGAACGCAAAGCCGATGTCGATCAGGCGGCTGCCTGATCGACCCGTCAGAATGCGGTTTTGGCGAAGCCGGTCATCGCAGTCAGACCCATCTCACGTCCCAGCGCGGTCATTGGATGCACCACTACCAGGCCGCGCACGCTTTTCTTCAGCGCACCCAGATTTGCCTGCTCTTTTTTGGTAATTTCGCGGCTGAAGCCCATTTTCTGCAGCTTCTGCGCTTCGACACTGAGTTTTTCAACCCGCTGACCGCGCAGGCGCTCAATCTCAATGACCAGCGCTTCTTTTTCTTTCAGCAACGCGCCCAGTTTCTCGACATCACCTGATTCGAGTAACTGCGGCTCTTTGCGGTTTAATGCGTCCAGCTTATCGCTGAGAAGTTTAATTTCGTTCTTTTCTTGCTCTTTCATGACAACAACTCGTTGAGGAAAACAGGCCAAGGATACACCAAATCCGGTGCATATTCCCGCTCAGGTTAAGACGAAAAAAGGCGCCGTGATGGCGCCTGACAGGATTAGCTGCCGGACTTTTTAAACGCCTGCTTCATACTGATGCGGGCGATCAGCTCGGTGAGCGACAGGACCATGGTGGATCGCACCATCTGCAGATAGCGCTGCTGCTGCATGCTGCGCAGCTCTGCATCTTCGGTGTGAAACACCGGCGCGGGTGGCCAGGCGGTTACACAGTGCAGTTCACCAAACGGGCCAAGGATCTCATCGTCGGTAAAACGATAATCACCGCTGTCGTGATTCAGCTCTTCGCGCAGCGCCAGCAGCAGTTCACCATCTTCATATTCGTGCCGGCTGATGACGCCAAGTCCGTAAATCAGTTTCAGGCGAACCGAGAGTTCGCCCAGGGGACCATTGCCCAGCAGCAGCGGTTCTACGGCATATTTCACCGCATAGTCATCTTTGCGGAACACCTGCAGCACCAGCAGATTGACGGCTTCAGCCAAAAGCTCAACGGCGGCGATCAGAAAGCTTCTCACCGAACGACCGGCGTTCAGGCGCTCAAGCACCCGGTTTTCAAAAGCCTGCTTCTCTTCCATTATTGCCTGCATGGGTTCTATACCGCCGTTGGGCGCAGGCGAACTGCGCCCGGCTTGCGTCACTAACACGCGCGCATTATGCCATAGCGTGCCAGGCGCTCACCACAGAAGCCACGACTTCGCTGTCGGCATCCAGTCCTGAAATCTCAGCCAGCGTCGCCTGTGGGCCTTTTTCTGCCAGCAGCGTGGCCAGCTCCTGCGCCTGTGGGTCCTGATCGCTGCGATAGTGCATCGCGGCGGCAATACCCTGCACCAGGCTGGCGTGCGGTAAACCATATTCCAGCGTGCCCAGTGTCGGCTTGATCAGGCGATCGCCCGCGCTGAGTTTACGCAGCGGCTGACGGCCGACGCGCTCAACATCATCTTTCAGATACGGATTTTCAAAACGACCCAGAATCTTCTGGATGTAGGCCGCATGTTTTTCCGCGTCAAAACCGTAGCGCTTAATCAGCACTGCGCCGCTCTCTTCCATGGCGCCTTTCACTACGGCCCGGATTTTTTCATCGAGGATGGCGTCACGAATGGTCTGATGACCGGCCAGCTGGCCGAGGTAGGCGGTAATCGCGTGACCGGTGTTCAGGGTGAAGAGCTTACGCTCAACAAACGCCATCAGGTTATCGGTCAACTCCATACCCGGAATGGTCGGCAGGTCGCCTTTGAACTGGGTTTTATCGACGATCCACTCGCTGAAAGTCTCAACGGTTACTTCCAGCGGATCGGTGCTGCCCGCTTCAGAAGGGGGGACGATGCGATCGACAGCGGAATCCACAAAGCCGACATGCTGTTCCAGCCAGGCGTGATAGTGCTCCGGCAGCGCCTTCAGCACATGCTGTTTCAGCTGGCTGGTGCCACGCACCATATTCTCACAGGCGATAATATTTAACGGGCGGCTATTGCCGTTGTCGCTGCGTTTTGCCAGCCCTTTAGCCACACTGCCGGCAATACGCTCCAGAATCTGCGGGCCCACGGCGGTAGTGACCAGATCGACTTCAGAGACCAGGGTGATGATCTCATCGCTGGTGCTGTTGACCGCACTGACGCCTTTAACAATTTCCACTTTGGCCTGCTCGCCAACCACATGAACGGGATACTCATGACGCGCGTTCAGTGCATCCAGCACCGTCTGATTCACATCAGCAAAAACCAGTTCGATACCTGCATCAGCCAGTAATTTGCCGATAAAGCCGCGACCAATGTTTCCTGCTCCGAAATGTAACGCTTTCATAATTTTTGACCCATATCAAATGACGATGGGGCGGGCAAACCCGCCCCAGGAAATCGGGACGGGCATGACCGCCCCAGGGAAAATAATTGCTATAAATTAGGCGATTGCAGGCTTGCCTGACAGCAGATCCAGCACTTCCTGCACGCTGGTGGTGTTCGCCAGCTTCTCAATCACGCTGTCATCATCCAGCGCATTGGTGAGGCTGGTGATCACCTGGATGTGCTCGTTGTTACGGGCAGCAATCCCAATCACCAGGCGCGCGACATCCTCCGGCTCTTCGCCGAACAGGACGCCTGCCGGATACTGACAGAACACCACGCCGGTCTTCAGCACGCGATCTTTCGCTTCAACCGTGCCGTGCGGCACCGCAATCGACTCACCGAGATAGGTCGGCGTCAGTTTTTCACGCGCCAGCATCGCTTCAACATATTCAGGCTCGACGTAACCGCCTTTCACCAGCTGCTCACCGGCAAAGCGAATCGCCTGCTCTTTATTGCTGGCGGTCAGGCCGAGGAAGACGTTATCCGCGCCCAGTTTAAACAGGTGCGCGTTGCCTTCATCGTAGCTGTCAGAGAGCGCGGTATTCACCGTTTCACGATGCACTTCGCTGCGGTTCGCCACCACCAGACGTTCGGTCAGGGTGCTGTAGAGCGCACTGTCGAGGAAGTTGTTCAGCGAGATATGCTGCGCATGTGGAGCCTGTCGAATAGCACGTTCGGTCAGGTCACGGTGGGTAATCACCAGATCAACATCACCCGGCAGGGCATTGATCGCGGTATTGGTGACCGACACATTACTCAGACCGGCGTCCTGCACTTTCTTACGCAGTACGCCTGCACCCATGGCACTGGAACCCATACCGGCATCACAGGCAACGATGATTTTACGCACGTGGTGCAGTTCAACGCTCATGGCATCGCTGGCGATTGCTCCACCCGCTGTGCTCTGGCCTTTTGACTGCGCTTTCATATCATGCATGCGCTGGGTCGCGGCTTCGATATCGTCATCTTCTTTGACCTTGCTGGTTTTCAGCAGGATAGCGGACACCACGAAGGAGACAGCGAAGGCCGCAGCGATAGCCGCGATGTTGGCGAAGTAGGCGCCTTTTGGCGTCATCGCCAGCACCGCCAGGATTGAACCCGGTGAGGCAGGCGAGACCAGGCCACCGTTCAGCACGGTCAGCGTGAAGACGCCGGTCATACCGCCAAGGATCACCGCCAGCAGCAGGCGCGGGGCCATCAGCACATACGGGAAGTAGATCTCATGGATGCCGCCAAGGAAGTGGATGATTGCCGCACCGCCCGCAGACTGTTTAGCACTGCCACGACCAAAGAACATGTAGGCCATCAGCACACCCATACCCGGACCCGGGTTGGCTTCGATCAGGAAGAAAATGGATTTGCCGGCTTCACTCGCCTGCTGGATACCGAGCGGCGAGAAGATACCGTGGTTAATGGCGTTGTTCAGGAACAGGATTTTCGCTGGTTCGACGAAGATTGAGGTCAGTGGCAGCAGGTTGTTCTGCACCATCAGATTCACGCCCGCGGCGAGAATGTGTGACAGACCTTCTACCAGCGGACCGATCGCCAGGAACGCCAGCAGTGCCAGAATCATCCCGATAATACCGGCCGAGAAGTTGTTGACCAGCATCTCGAAGCCGCTTTTGATTTTGCCGTCAATCGCCCGGTCAAACGACTTGATTGCCCAGCCGCCCAGCGGACCGGCAATCATCGCGCCGAGGAACATCGGCATATCAGCACCGACAATCACACCCATGGTGGTAATTGCACCGACCACGCCGCCGCGATCGCCACCCACCAGACGCCCACCGGTAAAACCGATCAGCAGTGGCAGCAGGTAGGTGATCATCGGGCCAACAAGTTTGGCCAGCGTTTCGTTAGGGATCCAGCCAGTTGGAATAAACAGTGCGGTGATGATACCCCAGGCGATAAACGCCCCGATGTTTGGCATCACCATATTACTCAGAAAGCGACCAAAGCTTTGTACTTTGACCTTCACTGATGAGGACATAAACCCACCCCTTATTGAGACGCGCTGCAATAGGAGAGCGCGCTTGTTTTTGTTTAGCCACCCCGGCCCAAAGCCGGTGGTATTACTGTATGCACGCGGACTCTACCACGCGAATTTGACGTTGCGTAGCGCACGGCATAAGTGTGATCTATATCACGCGTTCAGGGTGCTGGCAGGGGTGATTAGCGTGACTTTGATCACATTTTATTGGGTGGCCTGGACGGTGTTGTCTGATATTTGACCGTGATGGCCGTTAATTTGTGAGAGGAGTCACACTTGTATGACGTTGATTTGTACTATATCTGTGACTTGGATCACAAACTATTTTTGGTCGAAAATGCGCCAGATCACACTTCATTCAGCGGGCGATTGGGTGAGAGGAGAAAAGGGGATGTGGCGGGCAGACGATCAACGCCTGCCCGTAAAGCGGATTTACTGCAGACCACCCTGGACGGCAGCTTGTGCCTGAGGAAGCGCCTGTGAATTGGCGGATAAAGTGCTCATCAGCGCGTTATATTGCGAAGCCTGATCCTGAGTCGGGAACTGCACGCCGCCATCATTGAAGCTGACACGGGTTCCCTGTGTTTGCAGGAAATCGCCGGTCTGCACGGCAGCCTGGCTCAGCACCTGGAGTTTTGGCAGCAGAGGAATCAGCTGATTGGCGGGCACCGTCACCACTTTGTTATAGGCGGTGTCGTAGACTTTTTTCAGGTCATCCGGCTGCTTCAGGGCCGCTTTGCTGCTGTCCGCCTGCATTTTGGCGCTTTCAATCTGCTGGGTGACGATCACCAGTGCGCTGGTCGCCTGACGCAGGGAATCACGACGGCTGAGATAATCCTGCGGAACGCGAATAGCAGAAAGCTCATCCACCACCGGACGCATACCCTGTTCAACCGCTTTGTTCGCCTGCTGCGAGAAGCCATACATAATGGCGTAATCGCTGGCGAAGTTACCAAAGCTCTGCTTCTGGTTTTCGCTCAGGCTGGGCAGATGCTCGCCGCTGCGCATCACAGTGTTCTGGAGAAAATCGATAAATGCTTTGCGCTGCTCGCCTTCTTTATCACCGCATGCGGTGAGTTGCAGCACGATCAGCGCGCCAGCGAGCATAATGCCGCCGCGTGCCATAAGGCGTGTAAGTCCTGAAGCCATAGGGTCAACTCCTGTCGGTGATACTGTCAGATGTCCAGGTAGGAATGGCCTAAAGAATAGAACAAACCCGAGCCACGGCACAACGTGAAACCACCTGTGAAACAGATGCTTTCTGAAACGCCGGTTACATAAAGGGACCACCTGCGCCTCAGGGCGTGCTGCGTTCCCTGCCTTCGCAGGCTTCAGCGCGCAGAGATGAAGGAGGGGTTGAGCAGCCTGACGCTCACTGGCGCGACCTTAAAACACCACCGCCTGACCATCTTTGCGACTCTCACTGGCCGCAATGTAGAAGCCCTGCGGATCGCGCACTATCGCCTGCGCGCCACCAAAATTGTAATTACTCAGGGGATCTTCCAGTATCACGTTGTGACCCATGCGGCGCAGGGTACTCAGGGTATTGCGATCGAGGGTTGATTCAAACACCACCTCGCGTCCCTGCACCACACGCCAGCGCGGCGCATCAATCGCGGCCTGCGGATTCTGCTGGTGCAGCATAATGCGCAGCGCCAGCTGGAGGTGCCCCTGCGCCTGCATCGGGCCGCCCATCACGCCAAAGGCCATCAGTGGCTGGCCCTGCTGATCCCGCGCAAAGGCCGGGATGATGGTATGAAAAGGCCGCTTACCGCCCGCCACGACGTTGGGATGGTCTGGATCGAGTGAAAAGCCCGCGCCCCGGTTCTGCAGGCTGATGCCGGTATCGGGTACCACCACGCCAGAGCCAAATCCCATGTAGTTAGACTGAATGAATGAGACCATCATGCCGCTGGCATCACCGGCAGCGACATACACTGTGCCGCTTTGCTGCGGTGATCCAAAGCGGAAATCTCCCGCCTTGTCAGGATCAATTAACGCTGCCCGCTGGCGGATATAGTCGTTGCTTAGCAGTAATTCAGCCGGAAATTCGAGGTGATCTTCATCGGTGACATAACGGTCCAGATCAACCAGCGCCAGTTTCATCGCCTCGATGGAGAGATGCAGCCACTGCGGCGAATCCGGTGCGTAGCGGTTGATTTCCCACTCTTCCAGAATGCCAAGTGCTATTAAGGTCGCAATGCCCTGACCATTTGGCGGCAGCTCCTGCACCGATCCTCCGGCAAACGGACGCGACAGCAGGGTAACCCAGTCGGCGCGATGGTTTTTCAAATCCTCCAGCGTCAGTGCTGCGCCATGCTCACGGGCGAAGGCTGTCATCTTCTGCGCCAGTGCGCCGCGGTAAAAGCTTTCGCCCTGAGTCTCAGCGATTTCCTGCAAAGTACGGGCCTGAGCCGGGTTGCGGAACAGCTCGCCGGCACGAGGCGGACGACCCTGCGGCGCAAAGCAGTCGCTAAAGCCAGGTTGATCCCGCAGCTTGTCATAGCCGCGCTGCCACAGCTGACCAATCAGCGGTGATACCGGAAAGCCGTCGCGCGCATAGTCAATTGCCGGTTGTGCCAGCGTGGTCAGCGGTAAGGTACCAAAGCGCTGTGCCAGTGTGACCCATGCCGAGACAGCCCCTGGCACGGTGACTGACTCCCAGCCGGTTTCAGGCATCGCACTAAAATCGGCAAAGCGTTCGGGATGCCAGGCGGCTGGCGCACGGCCTGAGGCGTTTAACCCATGCAGTTCGCTGCCATCCCAGACAATGGCAAACGCATCGCTGCCGATACCGTTTCCGGTTGGCTCCAGCACGGTTAAGGCGATGGCGGTGGCGATAGCCGCATCCACAGCGTTACCACCCTGTTGCAGCATCCGTAAACCCGCCTGCGCCGCCAGCGGTTGAGAAGTTGCGACGGCATTACGGCCCATCATCGGTACACGATGAGAAGGGTATCCGACGTTAAAATCTGTTTCACGCATCGCTTTTCCTTACAGAGGTCAGGTATGGGTTTTGGCCGTCGTCAGTGCGTTATCACGGGGCTGCACTTCTACCGCGCATCAGGTCGAGGGTTGTCGGGTAACTGCACCGGCATGAGGCGTCAGCCGTTTCGTTAAGATGACTGTTGATTCATCTGGCGATAAAGCGCCGCTAAGAATAAAAGATTTACCTGCTCTGCACTGTGAGCCGCCGCGCGCCAGGCCTCAGGCCTCTATTAAGACTATTCTTAATTTAATAAGAATGGTGAATATATATGTTCAGGAAGTAAACTATTGGCGTATATTTTGCAATCATTACATGAAGAGGTGTATTGCCTCACATAAATGAGAATATGCCAGCAAAAAGCTTGATGGTATCCACATAAATAGCAAACATCGTTTGATTTTTTTGCCCGCACTTAAGGTAAAAAATTCAACTGCCTCAGCGAGTTAGAGGCGCTGGAACTTTTCCGGCAAAACATAGTTAAAAAAATAATTATAAATTGCGCGGCAAATAGTCAGGTCTCTATCCATACTTAGTCTCCCGGCATTTGTTGCATTGAGCTGACATCTTTAAATCAGTGCACCGCAGGCTGTGTCCCGTAATGGTTTCTCTCATAACAAAAACAAACCCTTGCGGGATCCAGCCTGAAACAGGCCCGGTTTCAGAGTCCTGACTTCAGGCTCGTACCTCTCTACTTTCACGTGCTTCATAGCGAGTTTTTAAGGAGTTCTCTATGGAATTAAAAGACCCGATGTTTGAATTGCTCAGCAGCCTTGAGCAGATTGTTTTGACACGTGATGATCGCGCCGCCGAGTTACTTATTCAGCGTCAGCAACCCGCCCAGCCAGAGCCGCAGCGTCTGCGTGAAATGACCGGCATGCAGGTTGATGAGTTTGCAAAAGTAATGGGCGTGAGCGTTTCTTCCGTGAAAAGCTGGGAAGCCCGGCGTACCCGCCCTTCCGCGACCGCGCAGAAATTGATGAAGTTATTACATGCCAATCCCTATCTGGGACGTCAGTTGCTTGAATAAACCGATATCACGAAAAGAACCCGCCGCTGGCGGGTTTTTTATTAGCGTAATTCGCTGTATTTAGCCGCCTGTTTCGCAAACCAGCTCTCCGGCACGCTATAGGGCGGCTCCCGCAGCTGTGCGAGTCCGCTTTCAATAATCATTGAAGCCTGCTGCCATAACTGCGCATCTCCCTGCTTCAGCAACTCAATCTGTATCTGCTTCTCAACCAGGTAAACCCGCGCAAAGTCGGGATCAAAACGCACAATCGCGCGGGTGTTATCGATAATGTCAGCCAGTTTGATGGTTTGTGCCTCAGGACTGGCGCTGGCTGTATGGCGGAAGTGCGCCAGTTTACGGGCCGTCCGATTTTTTGCCGCAGCGGGCGCGCTGTTGGTCAGCATCTCTACCAGGCTTGCCACGCGCGGACCAAAGTGGGCTTCGATGTCGCTCTGGGTGGTTGCGGTATCTTCCACGGTATCGTGCAGCCAGGCTGCCGCTAACAATGCATCGTCATGGCTGACACTGCGCACCAGTTCCACCACTGCTGCCGGATGAACAATATAAGGCTCATCGGTATATTTGCGGCGCTGGCCGGCACTGGCATGTACCTCGGTGGCGAAGCGACGCGCCTGTTCTTCCAGTGAATCCTGCATGCCTTTCCCCCTGACAAAAAGTTTGCTTGCAATTATCTAGCGCGCTATCTATATTGTTAACTATGAACTGTGATCAAGATGACAAAAAAGTGAAAACGATGCCACTGTTGGTCGATCAGCAACTCTGCTTTGCGCTTTATTCTGCCAACCTGGCGATGAATAAAGTCTATCGTCAGTTGCTGAGCCAGCTCGACATCACCTATCCACAATATCTGGTGATGCTGGTGTTGTGGCAGAAAGATGATGTTACGGTGTCAGAGATTGGCGAGCAGCTTTTTTTAGACTCGGCAACATTAACGCCACTGCTGAAGCGGCTGGAAAGTGCAGGCCTGATTAACCGGCAGCGAACCCGTCAGGATGAACGCCAGGTTGCGGTGACGCTGACCGAAGCTGGCCAGGCGTTACGGGCCAGGGCTGAAGCCATTCCTGAAGCGGTTAAGTGTGCCACAGCCTGTGATGATGATGCTCTGCTGGCGCTGAAATTACAGCTGGATGGGTTGCGAGATAACCTGAATCAGTCACGATAAATATTGCTGACGGGTGCGCTGCACCCGTTAAACCTCACCGCCTGATTACGGATGTATAAGTAGTGGGCGATTAAATAGCGTAACGGAGAAATGTCATGTCTTTAGAACAAGTGGTTTACCGCGCCAAAGCCAAAGCAACCGGTGGTCGTGATGGTCGTGCAACCTCTTCTGACGGTGTACTGGACGTGAAACTGGGCGTGCCAAAAGAGATGGGCGGTGCAGGCGGCGAAGTGACTAACCCTGAGCAGCTGTTTGCTGCGGGCTATTCTGCCTGCTTCCTGGGCGCAATGAAGTTTGTGGCGGGCCGTGACAAAATCACCATGCCAAAAGACGCCTGGATCGAAGGTGAAGTGGGTATTGGCCCTATCCCTGATGGCTTTGGTATTGAAGCGACCCTGAACATTCATCTGCCAGAGATGGATGAAGCAGAAGCGCAAAAGCTGGTTGATGCGGCACACATCGTTTGTCCTTACTCAAACGCTACCCGTAACAACATCGATGTCACGCTGAACATTATTCGCTAAGCATCCTGCGGGCCTGAAACTATCAGGCCCGCACTTTTCTTCCCCCGTCATTTTCTCTCTCCTGCTGCTGTCTGCAACAGCCCGCCAGGCCGTTCCTGTTCGCTGTGTACAAAAAATGTGCTAATCAGGTCGACAACGATTATTTTCTGGTCTATCAAACGCGACCATGTTTTACTGAGCCACCTCGCGTTATAGCCTATAAATCCGTTCAGAATTTTCCTTCATCTTGTCCGGTCCGCTTATTCAGCGAACTCTGCCGCGTTTCGGCAGTCACATAAAAGATTTGGTCAAGCGCTTCACACCGGAGAAACACCTTTTTTCATGAATTACATTAAAACCCTGACTCAGCAGAAGTTATCGCTCTTGCTGGCGCTCTATCTCGGTATCTTATTGAATTTACCGATTTTCTATCGTCGTTTTGACGGTTTTCTCAGGCACTCTACGGTAACGAACTGGCTGACAGCCGTCACCGAGGTGGTGGCTATTGTGGTGCTGACTTTCTTCCTGATGCGTCTGCTGTCGCTGGGCGGAAAGTGGTTTTATCGCGTGCTGGCCACGCTGATTGTGCTGATTTCTGTCGCCGCCGCCTATTACATGGCGTTTTTTAACGTGGTGATTGGCTACGGCATTGTGGCTTCGGTGATGACGACCGATACCGATCTCTCTAAAGAGGTGATTGGTTACCATTTCATCCTGTGGATGGTGCTGGTCAGCGCGCTGCCACTGCTGATGATCTGGCGCAATAAGCTGAGCATGACGCTGAATGAACAGCTGCGTACGCCGGGACAGCGACTCAAGCCCACCCTGATCATGCTGCTCTGCGTGGCGCTGGTCTGGCTGCCGATTCGTTTTTTCGACAAGCTGCAGAAGCATAACGAAGAGATCACCAACATCGATCTGCCGAGTTACGGTGGTGTGGTGGCGCACTCTTATCTTCCTTCGAACTGGCTGGCGGCAGTGGGACTGTTTGCCTGGACCCGCGTGGATGAGTCGCTGAACAGCGAGGAACTGCTGGATCCGGCGAAGAAGTTTACCTACGTCGCGCCTGCCGGGCTGGACGACACCTATGTGGTGTTTGTGATTGGCGAAACCACGCGCTGGGATCACATGGGGATGCTGGGCTATGAGCGTGACACTACACCCAAGCTGTCGAAAGAGAAGAACCTGGTGGCGTTCCGGGGCGAATCCTGTGATACCGCGACCAAGCTGTCACTGCGCTGCATGTTCGTACGCGAAGGCGGCACCATGGATAATCCTGGCCGCACGCTGAAAGAGCAGAATGTGTTTGCGGTGATGAAAGAGCTGGGCTTCACCTCTGAGCTGTTTGCGATGCAGAGCGAAGTCTGGTTCTATGACAACATCAACGCCAACAATTTTGCCTTCCGTGAGCAGATTGGTTCAGAGAAGCGTAATCAGGGCAAAGCGGTGGATGACATGCTGCTGGTGCCGGAGATGAAAGCGTCACTGGATCGTTTCCCGAAAGGTAAGCATCTGATTGTGTTGCACACTAAAGGTTCGCACTACCTCTATTCACAGCGTTATCCGCGCAGCTTCGCGAAATATCAGCCGGAGTGTATGGGCGTGGATGAGACCTGCAGCAAAGCGCAGTTGATCAACGCTTATGACAACTCGGTGCTGTATGTCGATAGCATGCTCGATAGCGTGCTGGATCAGCTGCGTGATAAGAAGGCGATTGTCTTCTATGCCGCCGACCATGGTGAGTCGATCAGCGAGAATATGCACCTGCACGGCACGCCGCGCGAGATGGCACCGCCTGAGCAGTTCCGCGTGCCGATGATGGTCTGGGCGTCAGATAAGTATCTGGAAGATAGTCAGAACCGCAGCAACTTTGAGCGTCTGCAGGCGCAGCAGCGCGTGGGCCGGACCCATCGCCACGTTGAGTTGTTCGATACCATCCTGGGCTGTCTGGGTTACACCTCGCCAGATGGCGGCATTAATCCTGCCAACAACTGGTGTCAGGCACCGGCGAAAGGTCAGGCTAAACCGCTGTAATAGTGGTCGAAAAGGGTAAAGCAGGCAGTTGATTACCGGTAACCGCGTGCTTTCCAGGCGATTGGCGGCAAAAGCATAAAAAGCGGTTGACGCTGATCGGGGGTAGCAGTAACATGCGCCCCCATCGGCGAGTAGCGCAGCTTGGTAGCGCAACTGGTTTGGGACCAGTGGGTCGGAGGTTCGAATCCTCTCTCGCCGACCATATTTAAGAAACCTGTCTGAAAAGACAGGTTTTTTTTCGTCTTTAGAAAACCAACGGCAGGGGCGGTTTTTCCTGAGCAGTCTCGATCTGACCGCTAAGCATTCACATTCTTACCGCTGAGTGGGCTTCAGGGAGCATACGCCTTTCGCAAAGACGCAAAGACGCAAAAACGCCATCCCTGGCAGGCTCAACGCGGGCCATCCCTGGCCCGCGATGCTTTGCTACAGGCGTATGCTCCCTTCGCTTCACGTTTGGCAGACGCATCAGGTACTTACAGAAGCATCTCAGACAACTTACAGATCCAAATCAGAGTGACTCTGACAGCAATGAACAATCTCAAGGCGGAGGGAACACGGGCAGAGGAGGAAAGCGTCCCACGCCAGGGACGGCGTGGGCCGAGCGTCCATGGATGGTTTAAGCGCCTTTCCGATCTGACCGTGTTCCCGAAGCAGTCTCGATCTGACAGCTAAGCATTCACATTCTTACCGCTGAACGTCCATGGATGGTTAAAGCGCCTTTCCGATCTGGCCGTGTTTCCGAAGCAGTCTCGATCTGACGGCCATTCATGCCACATCCTCTTCCCTGAACCTTCCCCGCTTTCAGCCTCTGGCTATCATTTTCCAGAAAGTGCCAGTAAACCCCATCCGCCGCGCGTTCCGCTTATCAGCCGCTGTTATCGCCACTTTCCCGCTGGCAGGCCTTGCCATATAAGCGATGCGATCATAATTCGCGACACATTCTTCTTATGACCGAAAGCGGCAACATGCTGATTTCTTATGCTTCTTTACCAGCATATTCCGCTGGATGAACGTCATAACGCACGGTGAATCGTTCAGTTATTCAACATTTGCCGGTAATAGTTTTAAGTTTTTTAGCGGTGAGAATCACTAGCGACAAAGCAACCATCCAGCATAATGCACGGAAATCAGGCCAGCTGCGCTGTGTATTGTATGGCTTTTAGGCTGAAAGGGTTTTTATTACCGTTGCATGCTATCCCTCACACTCTGTGTAAATAAGTAACCGTTGTATTGACGTTCTTTGCAACTGTTGACAAATTGATGCGTCAATAAACGCACAGTTACGGAATTTTCTGAATGCACTATCTGCATCAGAAAAAACAAAAAAACGTAGCGTGCTTTAACCACCTGTTCGGTGGTACGCCTGAACCGCATAAAAAAATCAGAGGTCAGGCAATACACACAACATCACATCACAATGGAGCAAAAGCATGATCAACTCCCTGGCTAAATCCGGGATGCTGAAGGTCGGTCTGAGCCTGATTGCTATGACTGTCGCCGCCGGTGTTCAGGCAAAAACCCTGGTTTACTGTTCAGAAGGTTCTCCGGAAGGCTTTAACCCGCAGTTGTTCACCTCGGGCACCACCTACGATGCCAGCTCACGTCAGATCTACAACCGACTGGTTGAGTTCACTATCGGCACCACCGAACTGCACGCAGCGCTGGCAGAAAAGTGGGATGTCAGTGAAGACGGTAAAACCTACACCTTCCACCTGCGTAAAGGTGTGAAGTGGCAGACCACCAAAGATTTCAAACCGACGCGTGACTTCAACGCGGATGATGTGGTGTTCACCTTTGAGCGCCAGCTGGATAAAAACAACGCCTATCACGGCGTCTCCGGCGGCAGCTACGAATATTTCGAAGGCATGGACATGCCGAAGCTGATCAGCAAAATTGAAAAAGTGGACGAGAACACCGTGCGCTTCGTGCTGACCCGCCCTGAATCGCCGTTCCTTGCTGACCTCGGCATGGACTTCGCCTCGATTCTGTCGAAAGAGTACGCAGACAACATGCTGAAAGCGGGCACCCCGCAAAACGTCGACCTGAACCCGGTCGGTACCGGTCCGTTCCAGCTGCTGCAGTACCAGAAAGATTCGCGCATCCTGTACAAAGCTAACCCGGAATACTGGGGCACCAAGCCAAAAATCGATCGCTTAGTCTTCTCCATCACCCCGGACGCGTCGGTGCGTTACGCCAAGCTGCAGAAGGGCGAATGTCAGGTAATGCCCTATCCAAACCCGGCTGACATCGCGCGTATGAAGCAGGACAAAAACATTAACCTGTATGAGCAGGCTGGCCTGAACGTTGGCTACCTGTCATACAACGTTGAGAAAAAACCGCTGGATAACCTGAAAGTGCGTCAGGCACTGACCATGGCGGTCAACAAAAAGGCGATTATCGAAGCCGTTTATCAGGGGGCAGGTCAGCCTGCTAAAAACCTGATCCCACCAACCATGTGGGGCTATAACGACGACGTGAAAGACTACGCTTACGATCCTGAGAAAGCCAAAGCGCTGCTGAAAGAAGCAGGCATGGCGGATGGTTTCTCAATCGACCTGTGGGCGATGCCGGTTCAGCGTCCTTACAACCCGAATGCGCGCCGCATGGCTGAGATGATCCAGAGTGACTGGGCGAAGATTGGCGTGAAAGCCAAAATCGTTACCTACGAGTGGGGCGAATATCTGAAGCGCGCCAAAGCAGGCGAGCACCAGACCGTCATGATGGGCTGGACCGGCGACAATGGGGATCCGGATAACTTCCTGGCCACCCTGTTCAGCTGTTCAGCGGCCAAAGATGGCTCTAACTACTCGCGCTGGTGTGATAAATCCTTCGAGGATCAGATTCAGCCAGCTCGCGCCACCGCCGATCAGGCCAAGCGCATCGAGTACTACAAACAGGCACAGGTTGTGATGCATGACCAGGTACCGGCGCTGATGATCGCGCACTCAACGGTATACGAACCGGTCAGCAAGAAAGTCTCCGGGTACAAAGTCGATCCGCTGGGCGGACACTACTTTGCTCAGGTAGACATTAAAGAATAATTGTCGCCTTTTCCGGGGCGGCTGCGCGTCGCCCCGGCTTTATCTCCCTGTTTTACTGGAAACGGTAGAGGCGCAGCCAGTCTGCGTCGCGGTCGGGCCTACCCGATCGTCAGATGTAAGCAATAACTACCCTCGCGGCGACGGTCGCGCGGACAAGAGAGAACCCGGATTATGCTGCAGTTCATACTCCGACGTCTGGGGCTTGTCATCCCAACGTTTATCGGTATTACATTACTCACCTTCGCATTTGTTCACATGATCCCCGGCGATCCGGTACTGATCATGGCGGGCGAACGCGGTATTTCTCCTGAACGCCATGCACAGTTAATGGCGCTGTTAGGTCTGGATCAGCCGCTGTGGAAACAGTACCTGCACTATATTAACGGCGTATTACATGGTGACCTGGGCATTTCACTCAAGAGCCGCATCCCGGTCTGGGATGAGTTTGTTCCGCGCTTCAAAGCGACGCTGGAACTCGGCATCTGCGCCATGATATTTGCCGTGGCGATTGGTATCCCGGTTGGGGTCATGGCCGCCGTGAAGCGGGGGTCTATTTTCGATCACACCGCCGTGGGCATCTCACTGACCGGCTACTCCATGCCGATCTTCTGGTGGGGCATCATGCTGATCATGCTGGTCTCGGTACAGCTCAACCTGACGCCGGTTTCCGGGCGGGTCGGCGACACCGTCTTCCTGGATGACACCATGCCGCTGACCGGCTTTATGCTGATCGATACCTTCTTCTGGGGTGAGCCGGGCGATTTCCACGATGCGGTGATGCACATGATTCTGCCCGCCATCGTGCTCGGCACCATTCCGCTGGCGGTCATTGTGCGAATGACACGATCGGCGATGCTCGAAGTGCTGGGTGAAGATTACATCCGTACTGCGCGTGCCAAAGGCCTGACGCGGATGCGTGTGATCGTGGTGCATGCGCTGCGAAACGCCATGCTGCCGGTGGTTACGGTGATTGGCCTGCAGGTCGGCACCTTGCTGGCCGGGGCGATTCTGACCGAAACCATCTTCTCATGGCCGGGTCTGGGTCGCTGGCTGATTGAAGCGTTGCAGCGCCGTGACTATCCGGTGGTGCAGGGCGGGGTGTTGCTGACAGCAGTACTGATTATTGTGGTCAACCTGCTGGTTGATCTGCTGTATGGCGTGGTTAACCCGCGCATACGTCATAAGAAATAAGGGGGCATCATGTCTGTTGTTGATCCCGGCAGCGTTACCGTTGCACCCAAGCCGATGACCCCGTTTCAGGAATTCTGGCACTACTTTAAACGTAACAAAGGCGCCGTCGTGGGCCTGGTCTACATCGTCATTGTTTTGGTATGCGCTGTTTTTGCCGATGTGCTGGCTCCGCATGCCCCTGCTGAGCAGTTCCGCGATGCGCTGCTGCATCCGCCGGTCTGGCAGGAAGGCGGTAACTGGAGCTACATTCTGGGCACCGACGATGTGGGCCGCGATGTGCTGTCGCGTCTGATGTACGGTGCGCGCCTGTCGCTGCTGGTTGGCTGTCTGGTGGTAGTGCTGTCACTGATTTTTGGCGTGATATTTGGCCTGCTGGCCGGTTATCTCGGCGGCGTGGTGGATGCGATCATCATGCGTGTGGTCGATATTATGCTGGCGCTGCCCAGCCTGCTGCTGGCGCTGGTGCTGGTCGCCATCTTTGGCCCCTCAATCGTTAACGCCTCCATCGCGCTGACCTTTGTGGCGCTGCCGCACTATATCCGTCTGACCCGCGCGGCGGTGCTGGTGGAAGTGAACCGCGACTATGTGACCGCCTCCGGCGTGGCCGGTGCCGGTATGCTGCGCCAGATGTTTGTGAATATTCTGCCTAACTGCCTTGCACCCTTGATCGTGCAGGCTTCATTAGGTTTCTCCAACGCCATTCTCGATATGGCGGCGTTGGGCTTTCTCGGTATGGGTGCGCAACCGCCAACGCCGGAGTGGGGCACGATGCTCTCCGACGTCCTGCAGTATGCGCAAAGTGCCTGGTGGGTAGTGACCTTCCCCGGATTGGTCATTCTGCTTACCGTGCTGGCATTTAACCTGATGGGCGATGGTTTGCGTGATGCACTCGACCCGAAACTCAAGCAGTAAAGAGGCACCGAGATGGCGTTATTAAATGTAGACAAACTGTCGGTGCATTTCGGCGACGATAAAGCACCGTTCCGCGCGGTTGACCGCATCAGTTATCAGGTTGAGCAGGGCCAGGTCGTCGGTATTGTGGGCGAGTCCGGCTCCGGTAAATCGGTGAGTTCACTGGCGATCATGGGGCTGATCGATTTTCCCGGCAAAGTGATGGCTGAGAAGCTGGAGTTTAACCAGCGCGACCTGCAGAACATCTCCGAACGTGAGCGCCGCCAGCTGGTGGGCGCAGAAGTGGCGATGATTTTTCAGGATCCGATGACCAGCCTGAATCCCTGCTACACCGTAGGTTTCCAGATCATGGAAGCGATCAAGGTGCATCAGGGCGGTAATAAACGCACCCGGCGTCAGCGGGCGATCGACCTGCTGAATCAGGTCGGTATTCCCGATCCCGCGTCGCGGCTCGATGTCTATCCGCACCAGTTGTCGGGCGGCATGAGCCAGCGTGTGATGATAGCCATGGCGATCGCCTGTCGGCCTAAGCTGTTAATCGCCGATGAGCCGACCACGGCGCTCGACGTGACCATTCAGGCGCAGATCATCGAACTGCTGCTGGAGTTGCAGCGGCAGGAGAACATGGCGCTGATCCTGATTACGCACGATCTGGCGTTAGTGGCCGAAGCGGCGCACCACATTATCGTGATGTATGCCGGACAGGTGGTGGAGAGCGGTAAAGCGACCGATATCTTTAAGGCGCCGCGCCATCCTTATACGCAGGCGTTGTTGCGCGCGCTGCCGGAGTTTGCGGCCGATAAAGCGCGTCTGGCCTCGCTGCCAGGCGTGGTACCGGGCAAGTATGACCGCCCGATTGGCTGTCTGCTTAACCCACGCTGCCCTTATGCGACGGACCTTTGTCGTCAGGAAGAACCTGAACTGCGCACCATTCCAGGACGCCAGTCCAAGTGTCACTATCCGCTGGACGATGCCGGGAGACCAACTTATGAGTCATGAAACCACGAAAGATCAGTTCCTGCTGCAGGCGATTGATCTCAAGAAGCACTATCCGGTGAAGAAGGGGCTGTTTGGTCAGGAGCGCCTGGTCAAAGCGCTGGATGGCGTCTCTTTTAATCTGGAGCGCGGCAAAACGCTGGCAGTAGTCGGCGAGTCAGGCTGTGGTAAATCCACGCTGGGCCGCCTGCTGACGATGATTGAAACCCCGACCGAAGGGCAGCTTTACTGGCACGGTCAGGATCTGCTGAAACATGACCCCCAGGCGCAGAAGCTGCGTCGCCAGAAAATCCAGATCGTGTTCCAGAACCCGTACGGCTCGCTCAATCCGCGCAAAAAAGTGAGCCAGATTCTGGAAGAGCCGCTGGTCATCAATACCCAGCTGACCCGCGCGGAACGTCGCGAGAAGACGCTGGAGATGATGGCGAAAGTCGGCCTGAAAACCGAGCACTACGACCGCTACCCGCACATGTTCTCTGGCGGACAGCGTCAGCGTATCGCGATTGCGCGTGGTCTGATGCTCGATCCGGATGTACTGATTGCCGATGAGCCGGTTTCGGCACTCGACGTGTCGGTACGTGCCCAGGTGCTTAACCTGATGATGGATCTGCAACAGGATATGGGTCTCTCTTATGTCTTTATCTCGCACGATTTGTCGGTGGTGGAACACATTGCCGATGAGGTGATGGTGATGTATCTCGGCCGTTGCGTAGAGAAGGGGAGTAAAGAGGCGATTTTCGCCAACCCGCGCCATCCTTATACGCAGGCTTTGCTGTCAGCGACGCCGCGGCTTAATCCAGACGAACGTCGTGAGCGCATAAAGCTGACCGGCGAGCTGCCAAGTCCGCTCAATCCGCCACCGGGCTGCGCCTTTAATGCGCGCTGCCACCGGCGTTTTGGCACCTGCGTGCAGCTGCAGCCGAAGCTGAAAAACTACGGTGGACAGGAGATTGCCTGCTTCGCAGTCGATCAGGATGAGAATCAGCCGGTCGGTGTAGCAGAAAAGGTCAGCTGAGCAATCACCTGGCCCCCAGCCGAAGGCTCCTTTCTGGAGCCTTTTTTTATCTCAACTCAGCGGCAAGCCGCACTGCTGGCAGGTCAGCGAGCACTTCCTGGTTACTCCTCCTCTTTTTTCGTTATCAGTCTTAACCTGTTTTTCTTCTGGCGATATTTGCAATGAAAAAAGATAAATAGCCTCAATTACTTATGGCAGTAATGCGATTTTTTTGCGCCTGCAGCAGCCTGAACGCTCTTTGAGACGCTGTTTACAGGAGTCAGCCTGGCAGTGCCAGAGGTTGTCAGGGCGGCATTTTCTGAAAAATTATTAAAATAGTGCTAATGAATTTAACTTAAGTATTACTTATTAATTATCGGCGGCAATGACTCAGCAGAGGCTGTATTCCGCCACTATTCAATCTTTATGATTAAACAGTTTTATTGAAATTGCTTTTTTTGTAATCAGGTTTTTCTGACTGATATTAAAGGTATGTGTTATATTCCAGGAAAATTCCCACCTTGTTGCAGGCCATGGCCAATGAAGAATAATTACGATGATTTGCAGCGTTTTAAAGAGAAAACGCAAACGCTCGACATCGACTTTAAAGATATGTCTGGCCAGACGCAGGAAGCGGCGGAACACAGTAAATGGGCATTGATTCGCCAGCTGGCGAAAGAAGAACATCAGACCCCGTTTGGCGGCGGCGAGCGTATTGACCTGCCGCAACCTCAGCCGCTGCGTGGTGATGAATTCACGGCTCCACCGCCTGGGACACCGGCACGACATGCCGCACTCACTGCTCAACCGGCAATGGCAGCCCGCACCTCGATTCTCGATAGCCTGTCAGGCAGTAACCTGCCAGCAACCAGCACGACTGAACGCGGCCCTTCATCACTCTTTCCGCCACCGCCACCACTGCAAAAAGCGGCCGTGGCTGAGCCTGCGACCATGCTGCGTGCTGAGCCGGTCCGGCCTGCCACCGTGGCGGATCTTCAGCCCGTCTTCGCACCCACCGCCACCCATTCTGAGCCAGGACGGTTTGGTGCGCTGTTCCGCTCGCGCGAGATTAATCTGCCGAAAGAAACCTTACTCAAACCGTTACTGGAGAAGATTGCGCTATGCCATTAGTTTGTGTGTGCTCGCCGAAGGGGGGCGTGGGGAAAACCACGCTGGCGGCGAATCTGGCCTGGAGTCTGGCGCGTTCCGGTAGCAAAGTTCTGGCGATTGATTTTGATGTGCAGAATGCACTGCGTCTTCACTTTGGCGTGCCGCTTCATGATGGCCGCGGATTTGTGGCACGCTCAGAAGAGCAGGCGGACTGGAGCCAGTCGATCCTCACCACCGGCGGCAATATCTTTGTGCTGCCCTATGGCGATGTCACGGAGCCGCAGCGCGAACGGTTCGAAGAGAACCTGATGAAAGATCCCCACTTTATTAAGCGCGGTCTGGATACGGTGCTCAATTATCCCGGCCTGGTGATCGTAGCTGATTTCCCGCCTGGCCCCGGCCCCGCCCTTAAAGCAATGACGACGCTGGCCGATATGCATTTAGTGGTGATGTTAGCCGATACCGCATCAGTATCGTTATTACCGCAGATTGAAGAGAACCGGATGATCGGTAAGCCTCTCAATAATAAGCAGGGTCACTATTTTATCCTTAACCAGTGTGACAACCGCCGGAATATTAATCGCGATGTCACCGCGTTTATGCAGCAGCGTCTGGGCGATAATTTACTGGGCGTGGTTCACCGTGATGAAAGTGTGGGTGAAGCCAATGCTTCGCAGCAGTCTGTTTACGATTTCAGTCCAGCCTCCGCAGCGGCATTTGATATTGAACTGATCGCGAAAAGGGTCAGCAGCATTCTGAATATCACCGTGGGTAATGGCGAAGTTCAGGCTCCCATCCGCACAAACCACTTTTAGTCGGCTTCCGCCAGGCGACTGACTTACACAGCTCTTCTCAGGGTGAATCATGAGTAAAATCGGGTTTTACCTGCTGCTGCTGGTGCTTGCACCCGTTGCCGCGGTGATCATCATTACGCCAATGGACAGCCAGAAACAGTATATTTTTGGTGTGATCAGCATCGGCATGATGTTTTTATTGGGTTTCAGCAAGAGCCGCAAAATCACTGTGGTGATGGTGATTCTCTCTGCCCTGATGTCCAGCCGCTATATCTGGTGGCGTACCACTGAGACGCTGCACTTTAATTCCGAAGTTGAAGCTATCTTAGGCATTGGCTTATATCTGGCCGAGCTTTACGTCTGGCTGATCTTAATCCTTGGCTTCCTGCAAACCACCTGGCCATTAAAACGCACCATCGAACCCTTACCGGACGACACCAGCCTGTGGCCGACGGTCGATATTTTTGTGCCGTCGTACAATGAAAGTCTTGATGTGGTGCGCGACACCGTGCTCGCGGCACAGTGTATCGACTACCCACGTGACAAAATCAGGGTCTATCTGCTGGATGATGGCAAGCGCAGCGAGTTTGCCCGCTTTGCGGCGGATGTCGGCGTGGGTTATATCACCCGTGACGACAACAAACATGCCAAAGCCGGGAACCTCAACCATGCGATGAAAATCACCAAAGGTGAGCTGATTTGCATCTTCGACTGCGACCACGTGGCGACGCGCACCTTCCTGCAGGCGACGGTCGGACCGTTCCTGAAAGATCCGAAGCTGGCGCTGCTACAGACGCCGCACTACTTCTATTCCCCCGATCCCTTTGAGCGTAACCTGCGCGCCGCACGCAGCATTCCCAACGAAGGCTCGCTGTTTTATGGCCCGGTGCAGCAGGGTAACGATAACTGGAATGCCACTTTCTTCTGTGGCTCCTGTGCGGTGATCCGTCGTTCCGCGCTGGAAGAGATTGGTGGTTTTGCCGTTGAAACCGTGACCGAAGATGCACACACCGCCCTGAAAATGCAGCGACTGGGCTGGGGATCAGCCTTTTTGTCGATCCCGCTGGCTGCCGGTCTGGCAACAGAACGTCTGGGCCTGCATATCATTCAGCGTACCCGCTGGGCGCGCGGCATGACGCAGATTTTCCGCATCGATAACCCGCTGTTTGGCCGTGGCCTGAAGTGGCAGCAGCGTCTTTGCTATCTCAACGCCATGCTGCATTTCCAGTTTGGCCTGCCGCGTGTGGCCTTCCTGACTGCACCGCTGGCTTATCTGTTGTTTAATCTGAATATTATCCACTCATCGGCGTCGCTGATTTTTGCCTATGTGTTGCCGCATCTGGTGATGTCGCTCTACGTTAACTCCCGCATGAATGGCCGTTTCCGTTACACCTTCTGGGGTGAAATTTATGAGACGGTGATGTGCTTCCATCTGGTGATCCCAACCATTCTGACCCTGTTGTCGCCGAAACATGGCAAGTTTAACGTGACCGATAAGGGTGGCGTGCTGGATCAGGGCTTCTTCGATTTCCACATCGTGCGTCCGCACGTGATTGTGGCGCTGCTGCTGGGCATTGGCATTGTGGCGGGCGTGGTGCGCGCCGTGATGCATGACTACTTTGGTGTTGATCCTTACGTTATCGCGCTCAACGTCGGCTGGGCGATCTTCAGCCTGATTATTCTGATGGCGGCGATTGCTGTGGCGCGCGAAACCAAGCAGGTGCGTAAAACCATCCGTGTGGAAGTGCAGATCCCGGCGATTATTCATTATGCCAGCGGCATTTCATCGCGCACCCAGACCAGCAACCTTTCGATGGGCGGCGCGCAGCTTGATGCACCCGATGGACGTCATGAGACTGATGAGATTGAAGAGATTGATCTGCTGTTGAAATCCGGCGCGATTACTATCCCGGTCAGTAAGATTTCCGGCGATGATGAGAGCATCCGTCTGCGCTTCGAGGCGATGCCGCTGGCGCGCCGTCGCGAACTCGTCCGTGTGGTGCTGGCTCGTGCTGATGCCTGGATTCAGCCGGAGTATAAGCAGGACAACCCGCTGATTTCGCTGGGCACCATTATCCGTACCGTCTTTGAGCTGTTCTGGCTGACCTGGAAAGGTCGCCACGATAAACGTAAAAATGTCGACCCGGTTGTCGCGGCGGCGAAAGAGGATGGCGCGGCATGAAGATCCTGACGCAAACTTTGCTGGCCAGTTCACTGACCGCAGCGTTATGGCTGACGCCCGCTGGTGCGGAAACGCCGGTTGCTACTGATAACAGCAGCGCTGCGCCGGTGAACAGTCCGGCTCCGACGCCGCCTGATGCCGCTTCAGCCTTGCAGTCTGCCGATGACGCGGTCAGTGCGGAGAAGGTCAGTCAGGATCCGGCCAGTGGTGCGGCATCTGTGGCACCCATGAATAATGGCTCCACCCAGACGGCAGGTTCAGACCCGGTAGCCGCCCCGGTCAGCGCTGGAGAGTCTGCAATGCCGTCAGTGTCACCAGCGGCAAATGCGCCATCTGCGACACCGTCCGCAGAATCTGCACCGGCATCGGCGCCACAGAGTGCATCACCCAATGCCATGGCACCCCCGGTGAACGCTTCTTACGCCCCAGGTAGCGAGGCGACATCACAAACTCAGCCATCTTCAGTGACCGGTGACGCGACTTCAACGCCTCAGACAGCGTCATCGACCGGCGAGGCGGCGGCTTCTGCCCAGACCACCGCGCCGATGGCCGCCACCGGCGCGGTGACCCAGGACAGCAGCGCGCTGTCCGCGGTGCCTCTGCCGCAGGGCCTGAGCAGTGCCGATCCCGCGCTGGAAGCAGCCGCCAGTGCGCTGCCCTACGCGCCAGGCCAGGTAGCTGCACCGGTTGCAGAAGCGCAGCCGCCGATTGCGGCTGCTATCAATCAGCCGATCAGCAGCGTCATTTCAGTGGCCCAGATGGGCCAGTCGCGCGGCATCACGCTGACCGGCGGCCAGTTACAGTCGGGCATCACCTTTACTTTGCCCGGCGATGAAGTCATCACCAATGCGCGACTTAATCTCACGCTGCGCGTCTCAGCCGCGCTGGCGGCACGTAATACGTCGCTGCAGCTGATGCTGAATGGTCAGCCGCTCGGGACTCTGCCGCTGGGTGCGACTGACAGTGATGTCAGTGACTATGAGCTGGATATTCCGGCGGCGATGGTGGTATCGGCGAATAATCTGAGTTTTAAAATCAACGATGCGGACAAGTTGCTGTGTGAAAGAGAGAGCGCACAGCAGTATCAGGTCACCATTCTGCCGAACACGTCGCTGCACCTTGAGGGTCAGAAGCTCAATATCGGCACCAGCCTGCGTAATTTCCCGCGCCCCTTCCTGGATCCTCAGCGGATGACGGCGTCCACCGTTACGGTGGGCTTTGCCAGTCATGTTTCAGCCGATGCCGTCAGCGCGGCGGCACTGGTGGCATCCTGGCTCGGCATTCAGAGTGATTATCGCGGCATCCGTTTCCCGGTGGTGCGCGGCGAACTGCCGGAACACAACGGTATCCTGTTTGGTCATCCTGGTGACCGGATCGGCACCCTGACGTTCCCGGCCAGTAACAGTCCGATGTTGCAGGTGGTGGATAATCCCAATAATCCGGTTTACAAATTGCTGCTGGTCAGTGGCAACAATGAAGATCAGTTGCGTCAGGCCGCGAACCGTCTGACGACGCAGCCATTTACCACCGATGAGAGCCAGCTGCAGGTCCCTGCGCAAACCATTGGCAACCGCAAACCTTACGATGCGCCGCGCTGGATTAACACCGACCGCCCGGTACGGCTGAGCGAACTGCTGCGTAAAGATCAGAGTCTCACCAGCAGCGGTATCTGGCATGATGCGCTGCGCGTGAACTTCCGCGCAGCGCCTGATTTGTTCCTGTGGGATGGCGACACAGTGCCGGTCAATCTGCACTATCGCTTCCCGTCCGAAAGCTGGATTGATGAGGATAATTCCTTCCTTAACGTCATGCTCAACGGCACTTTTCTGCGCAACCTGACGGTGAATAAAGTCGGCCTGCTGGAAAACGTCTGGCACCGTCTGGGCGGTGATGCGCGTCAGGAACAGTATCAGCTCAATCTCGAACCCTATCTGATCTATGGCGACAACCAACTGGCGCTCTACTTCAATATCAAACCGCGGGGTGATGCGCCCTGCAGTGTGTTACTGAACAACAACATCAAGAGCCGGATTGAAGAGGACTCCTGGATCGATCTGAGCCATACGCGTCACTTCAGCATGCTGCCGAACCTCTCTTACTTTGTGGGTGCCTCTTTCCCGTTCTCACGTCTGGCCGATTTCAGCCAGACCACGCTGCTGCTGCCGGAAACGCCCAGCGATGCTGAACTGTCAACGCTGCTGGATCTGGCGGCGCGGGCTGGTAAAGCCACCGGTCTGGCGCTGACGCAGAATCAGGTGCTGTTTGGACTGCCCAGCGGCGGCACCCATCTGGCGCGCTTACAGCAGAGCGACCTGCTGGCAGTCAGCACCACCGGCAACAGCGCCTTTAACCAGGCGATGCTGGCGTCCTCACCGTATGACGCCACCAGCAGCACCTTTGGTGTGAAAGAGCCGGACATGCTGGAAAAATTACGCGGCTGGCTGACCGGAGACTGGAGTCGTCAGCAGCTGGATGCGGATCGTTACTTCTCCTCCAACGAAGCGTGGCGAGGCTTCCTCAGCTACCGATCGCCGTGGAACCGCGATCGCCTGGTGGTGATGACGGTGGCAACCAGCGACGATCAGCTGTTGCGACTGCATAACGATTTGAGTTCAGCGCAGATTAACGCCGCGGTGCGCGGCGATACCGCAATTATTACCGATGAAAACGGCATTCGCAGTTTCCGCGTCGGTGCGCAGTTCCCCAGCGGTGAGATGCCCTGGTACATGATGGTGGTGTGGTATGCCAACCAGCACTCGGTGCTGCTGGCGGTGGCGGCGATGCTGCTCTCCGTGCTGGTGGGCAGTGCGGCCTGGGTGATGCTGAAACGTCACGCCTGGCGACGTCTGAACCCAAAGCAGGGCCGTGATTCCGGCAGGAAGTAAGGACAATAATAATGAAAAAAAATCTGTTAAGTGCCGGTATCCGTAAGGCGTTGCTGCTGGGCAGCGCGCTGGTCCTGTCACCGCCGCTGCTGGCGGCGGAAAGCGCAAATCCGGCGTTGCAGGCGCTGTTCGATCAGGCATCCTACTGGCATCAGAAAGCGCATGACGACCTGGCGACAGCCTCACTGCAAAAGGTGCTGATGGTTGAACCCAATAACACTCAGGCGCTTTACCTGCTGGCGCTCTATTCACAGCAGGGCGGGGACACTGCGGTGGCAGCGCAGTATCGCGCCCGTCTGAGCAACGTTTCCCCCAACGATCCGCGCCTCGGCGAGCTGGATAACGCGCGCCAGATGCAGACCATTCCACAGGCGCAGCTTTCGCTGGCGCGCCAGCAGGCGCGCAGCGGCAACATTCCGGCGGCGTTGCAGACCTGGCGCAACACCTTCAGCGGCAATGAGCCGCCAGCCAGCGTCGCGGCGGAATATTATCTCACCATGGCGGGCGACCGCACGCTGCTGCCGCAGGCGGTTGAGGCGCTGCGGCAGTTTGCCGCTCAGCATCCGCAGGACACCGGCGCGCAGCTGGCGCTGGGTAAAGCCCTGACCTATCAGGAGTCGACCCGTCGCGAAGGCATTGAGGTGCTGAGTTCGCTGGCGAGCGGTAATCAGGATGCCGATCGATCGCTGCGCCAGGCGCTGCTGTGGCTCGGTCCGCAACCGTCAGATGCGGCGTTCTATCAGACCTGGCAGCAGCGTCATCCGCAGGACTCCGCCGTCATCGACTACTACCGTAAAAACGTCGGTGGAGCAGAAAAAGGGGCCGGATTCAGCGCGCTGAACAGCGGTGACGTTGGCGGTGCACAGGCCAGCTTTGAAAAAGTGCTGGGTGCCAATCCGCAGGATGCTGATGCGTTAGCGGGCATGGGCTACGTTGCCCAGCGTGCCGGACGTTATCAGGAAGCGGCCGATTATCTGCAGCGTGCCGCACAGCTCGGCGGCGATCAGCGTTCATCGCGCCAGCAGCAGGCTGACGATGCCCGCTTTTATGCGCAGCTGGCCAGCGCCCAGCAGGCACTGAAAAGCGGAGACAGTGCGCAGGCGCTGACCTTAAGCGAACCGCTGGTCCAGGCTGACGGTGAAAAAGGGCTGGCCGCCAGGCTGTTCCGCGCTGACGTGCTGCGCCGCACCAATCAACCTGCGCAGGCGGAGCAAATCTACCGCACCATTCTGCAAAGCGATGCGGATAACCGCAGTGCCAAAGAGGGGCTGTTCTACGTTCTGCGTCAGCAGAATCGGGGTGCCGAAGCCAGTACGCTGCTGGGCGCACTGCCTGAAAGCGTACGCCAGAGCGTCACGCCACGGGCCAATGAAGCCGATGCGTTGCGTCAGCAGGCGAAGCGTCAGCAGGCGGCCGGTAACAACGCTGCGGCCATCGCGACGCTGCAACAGGGCATTCAGCGCTATCCCACGGATGGCTGGCTGCGGCTCGATTTAGCCCGGCTCTATCGTCAGCAGGGCGATACGCTGCTGGCGGCTAACGTGATGCAGCCGGTGATGCGCAACGGGGCCAGCACCAGCGAGCTTTATGCGGGGGCACTTAACGCCAGCGAAAGCGGCGGCTGGCAGCAGGCCAGCACGTTGCTGTCGCGCATTCCCGCGAATGCGAAGACGGCGGCGATGCGTGAACTGGCGCAGCGGGTGAATTTCAATCTGCAGATGAGCACGGCCGACCAGTATCTGGCGCAGGGCGCGACGGCTGCTGCTGCCAATACCCTGAAAGCGCTCACGGCTAATCCACCCACCAACCCGGTTGATGCCGGAAACCTGGCGCAGAAGCTGGCGCAGGCGGGCGATCTCACCAGCGCCGTTTCGGTAGTGCGGGCTAACCTGCAGCGTGGCGTGCAGGGCAATGCGGGCGATTATGCCGCGCAGATGACGGTGCTGAATCAGGCGGGCCTCGGCAGTGAGGCGCAGCGCTTCCTCAGCAACCCGGAACTGCAGGCGCGCAGTACGCCGACGCAGCTGGCGGGTATTCGCAATGGCTATCTGATTAACGAAGTGGATCGCCTGCGGCAACAGCGTCAGTACGCGGTGGCGTATGACAAGCTGATTGGTGCGCTGCAGCAGGATCCGCAGAATCGCGATCTGATGTTCGCGATGGCCCGTCTCTATCAGGACGGCAAGATGAACCGGGATGCGGGCGTGGTCTATGACTACCTGATGACCCAGGATACGCCAAAGCAGGATGCGCGCGTCGGGGCTATCAACGTCGCACTGGCGCAGAACAATGTGCAGCGCGCTAATGAGCTGAGTCGCGGCCTCAACACCACCATGCAGACGCCGGATCGTCTGCTGCTGCTGGCGCGGGTTGCAGAAGCCAACGGCGAGCATTCGCAGGCCATGGCTTATCTGCGTTCCGCGCGCGGGCAGCTGATCGGCCTGCAGGGCGCGCAGCCTGGCAGCGTGCCGACCGTGGGCGGACTGGCGCTGGCGGATAATCCGTTTATCAACCGTGATACTTCGCCGGTGGGACGTTCACCATCCAGCTACGGCACCGTGCTGCCGTGGCAGGCGGCACCTGCGAGCGTTGCCGCTGGCGTGACAACGCAGGGTGAACCGGCCGCGGGCAGCGAAACTGTTTCCCGGCAGTCACAGATTCTGCACGACGTCGACACCATGATGGATTCGCTGCAGGAGAAAACCGGCAGCTGGAGTCAGGGCATGGTGCAGGTGCGCGGGCGTGACGGCGAGTCGGGCCTGAGCAAGCTGACGGAAGCCAAAGCGCCGCTGACCTTCTCTACCGTGCCGTTTGAAACGGCGCGCCTCGACTTTACCGCCACGCCGGTCTCACTCACGGCGGGCAGTGGCGCAGCCGATGCCTGGCGTCGTTTCGGCACTAATGCGCTGAGTCAGGGCAGAGTGGTGGCTGCAGGCGGTGCAACGGTGAATGACCTGCCGAATGCCACCACCGATTCGCAAACTGCCTCTGGTGTGGAGCTGAATCTGGCGCTGAAGGGCGACAGTTATAAAGTGGATATCGGCAGTACGCCGCTGGGCCAGGATCTGAGTACTCTGGTCGGTGGCGTGCAGTGGTCACCAAAACTCACCGACTTCCTGACACTGATCCTGACCGGTGAGCGTCGTGCTATTACCGACAGCCTGCTCTCTTACGTCGGCGCAGAAGATAAAACCAGCGGCAAACGCTGGGGACGCGTCACGAAGAACGGCGCGAACGCCCTGTTAAGCTACGACAATGGCGATGCGGGGTTCTATGCCGGCGCGGGGGCTTACAGCTATCTTGGCGAGAATGTTGCCAGCAACAACAATCTGCAGGCGACGGCCGGCGCCTACGTTCGTCCGTTCCACACTGACGATCGCGAGCTGAAAGTGGGCATGAGCCTGTCCTGGATGGACTTCTCGAAAAACCTCAGCTATTTCAGCTACGGTCAGGGCGGTTACTTCAGCCCGCAGAACTATGCGTCGGTCTCGTTCCCGATAGAGTTCTCACGCAAATTTGACGATCTGAAAGTCAATATTGGCGGTGCAGCCGGTTATCAGACCTACAGTCAGGATAAGAGCGCGTACTTCCCGTCGGATGCCAGCCTGCAGTCAGAGCTGGAATCCCTTGCCGCCAGCGGCAGTGTGAAAGACGCTTACTACTCCGGCGGCAGTAAAAACGGCATCGGCTACAACCTGCACGCCGGGGCGGACTACAAACTCAATAAAGATGTGACGATTGGCGGCCAGCTGGGTTATGACACCTTTGGTGACTACAACGAAAGCAGCGCGCAGCTCTATGTCCGTTACCTGTTCGGAGAGAAGTAATGAGTGAGCATTCGGGGGTATCTCATCCTTATCAGCCGGGCTGGTTTGATCTGGTCAGCGTGCTGATTCACGGGATGATCGCCAACGCCGGTCAGCAGGAGGCGGAAGCCTTTCTCTATAAGATGGGGGAATCGCTGGCGACCCGCTATCCTTTGCCAGAGTCGCGTACCGTGCAGGATCTGGAGCGCGAGTGCAATCTGCAACTGGCGCGGTTTAACTGGGGCTTTGTGCAGCTTCAGCCGGAAGAGAAGGCACTGCTGATTGCCTGTCACGCCTTACCGGCAGGCGACAACACCCACTCTCCGGCTGACTGGCAGGCGGCGTTTGGTGCGGTGATGGCCGGGCTTTTTTCGGGCTGGTTGCAGGGCCAGGGCGGCAGCAGCATTGTGCCGGTTACGCTTGAACTCAACGATGGCAGCACGCTGCACTATCGATATCAATAGGATCCGAAATGAAACGTAATCCACTCTGGCGGGTCTGGCTCTGCTCTGTTTTACTGCTGGCTTGCAGCGCGCAGGCGAGTGCCAGCGGCTGGGAGACTTTTAAAAGTCGCTTTGTGACCTCAGAAGGGCGGATCACTGACACCGCCAATAACAACGTCAGTCACACCGAAGGCCAGGGTTATGGCATGTTGCTGGCTGTGGCCAACGACGATCGCGCCACCTTTGATCGGCTGTGGCAGTGGACGCGTAGCCAGCTGCGTAATCCGCAGACCGATCTCTTCTACTGGCGCTATGTGCCAGGCACTGACAACCCGGTTGCCGACAAGAATAACGCCTCGGATGGCGATGTGCTGCTGGCCTGGGCGCTACAGCGAGCTGCACAGAAATGGCAGGTGGAGAGTTACCAGCAGGAGTCTGACCGCATTCAGCGCGCGATCATCAAGCTGGATGTCACGAACTTTGGCGGCCATACCGTCCTGCTGCCGGGCGCGCAGGGCTTCAATAAAGCCAGCTATGTGGTGCTTAACCCCTCTTACTTCCTGTTTCAGGCGTGGCGGGAGTTTGGCGAGCGTAGCCATCTTCAGGTCTGGGATAAGCTGATTAACGATGGCTTTGATCTGCTGGGTAAGCTGAGCTTTGGCAAAACCGGCCTGCCGCTGGACTGGGTCGCATTGAATGCCGACGGTTCGGTTGCCCCGGCTGTCGGCTATTCGAACCGCTTCAGTTACGACGCGATTCGCGTGCCGCTGAACATCTGGTGGTATGACCCGCACAGCCTGGCACTGGTGCCGTTTCAGCGCGTCTGGCAGGGTTACAGCCGCATGTTGACACCCGCCTGGTTCGACGTGCTGGCGAATGCCCCTGCACCTTACCATCTTGAGGGCGGACTGCTGGCGGTGCGTGACCTGACGCTGAATGAAACCGGCTATCTGAGCGATAAGCTGGCTGCGGATCAGAACTACTTTTCTGCCAGTCTGCAGTTGCTGACCTGGCAGGCGTTTCAGGAGAAGCGCTGATAACGGACAGAATGGCGGCGCTGGCCGCTATTCTGCCATCGACAGCCACGCGCTCAACAGGGAGCAGGCGCCGCGCCTGACCCGCCTTTAACTGCCGGGTCACGGCTATGCAACCCGACGGTCACGCGTTACTGCGGATAGGCGACCCAGTCGCCGCCGTTCAGCCTGATCCAGGGTTTGCCCTGATACATCATCACCACTGCACCGTCATTTTCCGACACCACCGGCGTCTGTGGCAGCTTGTCAGTCAGTACCGACATATTCACATTCGGGGCATTAAAAATCTGCCCATCTACGACGCGCGACACAATCTCTGACAAGGCCAGCAGGCTGGTCGGCGTATCAATGTTCAATGGCTGAGCCTGATGCGGAGCTTTCATGCCGACGAACTTAATGCCTACCGGTACGTGAGTAATATCCGGGCTGGGAATATCGCGCAGGCCGGACATCTGCATTTTGTCTCCCTGCAGCGCGGCACCGTGCTCGGGCACTACCAGCACCATCACCCGGCGGCCCGACTTCTCCAGTTGGGTAAGGAAGGCGTCGATCTGATCAAACAGCATCTGAGCACGCGGCTTCCACGGCGCGGTTTTGGTACTGCCGAGTTCGCGGGTGCCGTCGTGCAGCGGGATCAGATTGTAGAAAGTGGCGCTGCGTGCATCGCTGCTTTTGCTGCGGTCGTCCAGCCAGCGCTGCATCAGTTGCGCATCGTTGAATACCGGCGAGCCGTCGAATGATGTCAGTTCTGGTGCGATACCCGCCTGTGACATCAGCGGTGCCTGAATATCGCCCCCTTCGCGCACCTCCTTCAGGTAGTTACCGAATACCCCGGTGTGATCCATCATCAACTGCTCTTTAAAGCCCAGCTTCGCCAGATTGTCGAACAGATAGCAACGCGGATCGGCAGGTTTATAGAGATCGCTATGCGAGGTCTGTCCACAACTGGCACGCAGCAGTCGGATACCCGCCGGTCCGCTGTAGCTGGTTGCGGCGTTGTAATTGCTCAGCATGATGTCGAAATGCTGCCACAGCGGATGGTTACGCAGCTGGGAAGCATCCATATCAGACCAGGCGAGCGAACAGATATTGATCACCAGGATGTCGAAAGGCTGCGAATCTGCGGGCAGATTGTCGGGAAAATGCGTCACGCGCTGGCGTTCACTTTCATGAAAGCGGTTCAGCCATGCGGTGAGATTTGCGCTGGTTGGCGGCGCAGACTGCTCCAGTCCGTCCGGCGTGGCGGCTGGCTGGCCGCCGCTGGGTGTCTGATTCAATACGACCTGTGGCGTGGCCGTCCGGGTCGGCAGCAGCGACATCGCCGGGCCAGCAATCGTCAGCACGTTAAGCCAGATCAGCATCAGCGAAACCAGCACCGTGATGCGGATCCATTGTGAAACAAACAGATAGAGAACCAGCAGCACAAAGGCGGCCCCCACCATTTGCCAGTTAATAAAGCGATTGGCCAGGTCGAGCAGATAGGCCGCAGAGAAGCCCGCCAGCTGATCGCCCTGGCTGAGTATGCTGCTGAGTCCTGGCAGCCAGGTGTCGTGCCAGAACAGCGCGATGCCAACCGGAATCGAGATCAACTGGCGGATGCGATGCAGGCGCGCCGAGGGTAACGGAAAAAGCAGCCAGGCGAGAAAGACCAGATTGCTCATGGCGTGAAAATTGAGATAGCCATACCACAGCAGGCCGAACTTCAGTAAAAAGTAGAAATTCCAGCCGCCCAGTCCGCGCCAGGAGGACCAGAAGCGGGAAGAGGAGGCCGCCGCGGGTTGATCACTATTCATTAATTTTTTCTATCCGTTTCAGAGGATTGACGCTGCCAGTGACCTTCCGATTTAAGCGCGCGCGCTGGCAACAGGCGATTCATGATGCCGTTCCAGCGACTGGGCAGCCATTTTTGATATAACGGCTTTAAAAACAGGAGGATAACCAGAATAAGTAGCGCAATTTGTACCCAGTCCATCAGATTCATCAGGCTTTGTTCTCCGGCAGTAAAATGATGGGATGCGGTGCAGAGCGTTCATGTGTTTCAGGCCGGCTCTCAAGGGCGACGCGGGCTGTCTCTGGTACCGGGGTCAGATCCTGAATTGCCATCGGCGTCAGTTTCTTAATATTGCTGACTTCCGCGAGGATCTGATTATCCTCAAACCAGACCATCCGGTTAGCAAACAGCTCGTCGTGAGGCAATGAAAATATATATTTCAATGCTTTATCGAGATCGTTGTAGCGGCAGGAGGAGAGAAACAGTATGACGCGATCTTCCAGCACCGTGACCAGGTCGCCAAAGCGACGCGGCTTACAGAGCGTCAGAATCTGCTGGGGTTTAAGCTGCGGCACTGGCCGCAATGCCACCAACAGGCCCTTATCATTTTCCGGCAGCAGGGTATTGCTGATCAACTGGCCGACTGACTGACAGAAGGCGTCAAGCCGCAGGTAGCCTTTCTCATGCAGCGGCTGCAACGAAGCGGTTAACGCCTCAAGACTGGCGGGGACGCGACGGTTAAACACCTGTCCCTGAAGACCCTCCAGCGTGGTCAGGAAGCGCGACAGTGTGGCGTTGCTCGGGACGATGGCGTTTACACCGCAGGCCAGCAGCAGACGCTCGTCGCTATAACGCAGGCTGGCACCCATCTCGCGCACCACAATTTTCAGGCCGTTGCCGCGTGTACGACGCAGGCTGTGCACCATCTTCGCCAGTTCGTTGATATATTCGCTGCGGGTCAGGCTGAAAATCACCGTTGCGGCATTGGCCTGCTGCGCCCGCAACCAGACCTGCTCATTATCCTCGAACAGTTGCCACTGGCGTGAAAGTGGCGGTGCGCCCTCGAGCACGATTTTGTCCGCGAGATAATGTTGTTCGTCATTAAGGCTCAGCGGTTCCTGCTTTTCATTTAAGGTAAAAAAGCGTTCATTTTCACAGCCCAGACGTATTGCCCGATCGGCAAGCAGGCGTTCCGCAGCATACCACCAGTTAATTCGATACTGCCAGCTATCCTGCTGAAAGCTCAAGTGCGCAACGCCATCCAGCTGACGAAAATAACGCTGAAGATGATTACTCAGATTTATTATTGTGGTGCCGGAGGTCACGATTAAAAGGGTGAGCTTTCTTTTATGCAGCGTCTGACGCATGCCCTTTATCCAGCGGGATAATTCTGCCTCATCAAGCTTATCCCATTGCGCTGCGTTGCTATTAAATATCACTAACCCATTTTTACTGCCGAGCGTGCGCAGAAAATCACTTTCCAGCTGCAACAAACTACCTTTGCTTTTGGAAAGAGAAAACAGTGGAATACGATCGGGCCCGCCGATCGGGTCAGGCGTCAGTAAAGCACGCGGCGGCTGGTCAGCGCTGATCAGCGTGACGGCCTGCTGATGTGAAATTACCTGTCGAATAAAAGTGCGGGCGTCATCCTGCCGCGCACAGGTCACCCAATAACAGCCAGGCGTTTGCAATGCCGTTAATTCAGGCTGAACATGCAACAGCCCCAGCGAAAAAGAATTTTTCATAATGAATTCGTTATTTTTCCAGTCCAGGCTAGCTTATTATAGACAGGCCGGGATGTAACCTGAGAAATTTAAACATTGCTAATCACAGGCCGGCTCACATTGTTCTGCAATTGCCGCGTTTCTGGAAATGTTTTTCAACTTTCCTTTACGTGCAGTCCGTCATCCTGAGTGTGACGTTGTTTTATTTTTGGCGAACAGTAATGAAAAACCACAATCTCTATAACCCTGTTGCCGCTGATGGCGATCGTCAGGATGATATTAGTGCGTTGCGTGATGCGTTTTCTTTGCACTCTTTCCGCTATGTCGACATTGCGCGGGAAGATCGCCTGAAAGCGATCGTGTCGCGCTGGCCGCTGTTAGCGGAAACCCTTGCCAGCCAGTCTGAGACCGATCGCTGATGCCGCAGATCGCGCTTCAGGGCGTACGGGGCGGCGTCGGCACGACTTCTCTTTGTGCCGGATTAGGCTGGGCGCTGGCAGCACTCGGCGAACGAGTATTGTTGATCGATGGCTCCCCGGTCAGCCAGCTCGGCGTGCATTTTAATCTGCCCGCTCAGCAGGATAATGGCTGGATGAAAGCACTGTGTGAGGGCGGTGACTGGCAGCACAGCGGGCTTCGCTATCCCGATGGTCCTGATTTGCTGCCTCACGGGGTGCTTTCCCATCAGCATGCTTTGACTATTGCCAGACAGAATGAGGCGATCGCCGCGCCGCTGCTCCAGGCATTGCCGGACCTGCGGGCGCGCTATCAGTGGATTATTTTCGATCTGCCTGCCGATACCCTGCCCTGGCATGAAACGCTCTATCCGACGCTGGACAGCCTGTTGTGCGTCACTCAGCCAGACGCAAACTGCCATTTGCGGCTTAGCCAGCGCCAGTTTCCGGCGCGCACCCGCTTTGTTATCAATCAGTTTAATGCCAACAGCCGTCTGCAGCAGGATCTGCATCAGCTCTGGATGGCTTCACTGAATCCGCTGATCCCGCTGCTGATCCATCGCGATGAGGCGCTGGCGGAGGCGCTGATGATGAAGCAGCCGGTCGGTGAATACCGGCCATATGCGTTAGCCAGCGAGGAGATCATCACGCTGGCAAACTGGCTGCTGCTCAATCTGAAGGGAGTGAATTCTTGAACCCGCTGCGCTGGCTGTTGACTGCGCCCGCCTGGCAATCGCTGCACCGGGGCTATACCACTGCGCGAGGCAATGGCGCCTCCCGCTTCGCCAGCGCACTTCATCTTTTCTGGTCTGTTCTGGGCCTGATGCTGCTCCGCTTCGAAAGCCCGGGCTGGCAGAGCGTGATTCAGCAGCGGCGCCGTCTCTATCCGCATATCTCACCGGAGCGTCCGCGCCCGCTGGATATCTTGCGTTATCTGATCCAGACACTGTGGCTGATTGTGATCCGGCTACCCCAGGCGAGCGCCCGCGATGGCGTTAAGGGCCTGAGCGCACTTTCTGGCTGGCGGCAGCATGGCTATCGCTGGCTGGACAACGTTATTGCCCGCTCGCAAACCCAGGGCATTGATACGCGCATCTAACAGCGGTTGAAGCGCCTGTCGCCGCTGATGCGACGCAGCCTCTTTGTGGTGACGGCTCTTTTTGCCTCACTGCTGGCGCTGCTCTGTATCAGCCAGCCCTTTGGTCTGATGACGCAGTTTATTTTTGTCGTACTGCTCTGGGGTCTGGCGATGCTGGTACGGCGCATTCCGGGTCGTTTTCCTACCATGATGCTGATAGTGCTGTCTTTGACCGTGTCGTGCCGCTATCTCTGGTGGCGCTACACCTCGACGCTGAACTGGGACGATCCGCTGAGCCTGATCTTTGGTTTGCTGCTTATTGCAGCAGAGACCTACGCCTGGGTGGTGCTGGTGCTGGGCTATTTCCAGACGCTGTGGCCGCTTAACCGGCAACCCGTCTCCATGCCGGCTGACCGTTCACAGTGGCCATCGGTGGACCTGCTGGTGCCGACCTATAACGAACCTCTCAGTGTTGTCAGACCGACGCTCTATGCTGCGCTGGGTATCGACTGGCCGAAAGATCGCCTGAATATCTATCTGCTCGACGACGGCAACCGGCCTGAATTCCGCGAGTTTGCCACCAGCATTGGCATTAACTATGTGGTGCGTCCATCTAATGAACATGCCAAGGCGGGCAACATCAACCACGCGCTGAAAAAGTACTGCCGCAGCGACTTCGTGTCGATCTTTGACTGCGACCATGTGCCGACACGCTCTTTTTTACAAATGGCCATGGGCTGGTTTATCAAAGATCCCCGGCTGGCGATGCTGCAGACGCCGCATCACTTCTTTTCGCCCGATCCGTTTGAGCGCAATCTCGGGCGGTTTCGCCGTACGCCGAATGAGGGTTCGCTCTTTTATGGGCTGGTGCAGGACGGTAACGATACCTGGGACGCCGCCTTCTTCTGCGGCTCCTGCGCCATTCTGCGCCGCACAGCGCTGGAAGAGATTGGCGGTATTGCCGTAGAAACCGTCACTGAAGATGCCCATACGTCGCTGCGTCTGCACCGGCGTGGCTACACCTCGGCATACATCCGCATTCCTCAGGCGGCCGGGCTGGCGACCGAAAGCCTGTCAGCGCATATCGGGCAACGTATTCGCTGGGCACGCGGGATGGTGCAGATTTTTCGCCTTGATAACCCGTTGTTTGGTAAGGGGTTGAAGTGGGTGCAGCGGCTCTGTTATGCCAACGCCATGCTGCACTTTTTGTCCGGCATTCCGCGGCTGGTCTTCCTGTTGGCACCTCTGGCGTTTTTACTCTGTCATGCCTACATCATCTACGCACCTGCCCTGGCGATCGCCATCTATGTTTTACCTCACATGCTGCACACCAGCCTGACCAACTCGCGTATTCAGGGGCGCTGGCGTCACTCTTTCTGGAGCGAAGTTTACGAGACGGTGCTGGCCTGGTATATCGCCCGCCCTACTACCGTGGCGCTGTTCAATCCTCACAAGGGTAAGTTTAACGTCACGGCGAAAGGCGGACTGGTAGAGGAGCAACATCTGGACTGGGTCATAACCAAGCCCTATATGTTGCTGGTGTTGCTCAATGTGGCGGGTGTGTTGATGGCGTTCTGGCGCATGCAGCACGGTCCGGCCAATGAGGTACTGACGGTATGGGTGAGCCTGATTTGGGTGCTCTACAACATGATTATTCTTGGTGGTGCGGTGGCGGTTTCGGTTGAAGCACGGCAGATCCGCGAGGCGCACCGTGTAGAGATCGCCATGCCGGCTGCCATCGCACGCGAAGATGGTCATATGCTGCCCTGTACGCTGCGTGACTACTCGGATGGCGGCGTCGGGCTGGAGCTGCGCGAACCGGACGCCCTGCGTGAGAATGAAAAAGTGTGGCTGCTGCTGCGTCGTGGACAGCAGGAGTTCAGCTTCCCCTGCCAGGTGCAGCGTGTCTTTGGCCACCGGGCTGGCGTCCGTCTCCATGAGCTGACCACCCAGCAGCATATTGAATTTATCCAGTGTACCTTCGCCCGTGCCGATACCTGGGCGCTGTGGCAGGACGGTTTTCCGGAAGATAAACCGGTGCAAAGCCTCGCCGATATCATGATCCTCGGTTTCAAAGGTTACCTGCGCCTGGCGGAATATGGCCCGCCACAGTTACGTCGGCTGTTTAACCTGCTTACCGTTGGGGTGAGCTGGCTGGCTTCGCTGTTGCCGCAAGGCATCCGTGTGCCAGCTTCAAAAAACGCATTGAGTTGATGATATGACGATAACGAGAGTAAACAGGTGGGTCGCTGCGCTGCTGTTGGGTTCCACAACACTGAGCTGCACCCTGGCGCAGGAAAATATGCCGGTCATTACCCCCGGAGAAACCGCGGTGCAATCTTTGCCGCCACAGCCTGCTGCGCCGCTGCGTAACAGTCAGCTGAGCTTTGTTAAGCTGGCACCGCCGCCGGGTAGCATGACGCTGAGCGGAACGCGTACCAGCGGGCAGATCGAGTTCGGGGTGCGCAGTGATGAGGTAGTGACGCGTGCGCTGCTTAATCTCACCTATCGGCCCTCGCCTGCGCTGCTGCCTGTGCTGTCGCAGCTGAAGGTTTATCTCAACGATGAGCTGGTGAGCCTGATTACCCTGACGCCGGAACAAATTGGCAAACAGAATCAGATGCAGCTGCCGATCGATCCCCGTTTTATCATCGACTTTAACCGCGTGCGCTTTGAGCTGGTTGGTCACTACGCCAACATCTGCGAAAATCCGGCCAATAGCACCATCTGGCTCGATATCGGCAAAGAGAGCGGCATCGATCTGACGCTGCAAAAACTGCCGCTGAAAAATGACCTCTCCCACTTCCCGGAACCCTTTTTTGATATGCGGGATACGCGACCGCTGACCCTGCCGATGGTGTTTAGCGCCCAGCCGGATGTCACGCAGCAGCGGGCCGCCGCCATTCTTGCTTCCTGGTTTGGCAGCAAAACGGGCTGGCGCGGGCAGCATTTCCCGGTGCTGTATAACCAGCTACCGCAACAGCAGCATGCGGTGGTGTTTGCCACCAACGAAGCGCGCCCGGATTTCCTGAAAGATCTGCCGCCGGTGACGAAACCCACAGTAGAGATTGTCAGCCAGCCCGATAATCCGTATGAAAAAATGCTGCTGATTCTGGGACGCAACGATGAGGACCTGCTGACGGCGGTTCAGGGTATCGCCCAGGGTGAGCTGCTGCTGCGCGGCGATATCTCAACCATCGACAGCGTTAAGCTGCTCTCTCCGCGCCAGGCCTATGACGCACCTAACTGGGTGCGAACCGATCGCCGCACCACTTTCGCCGAACTGACGCAATATGAAAACCAGCTGCAGTCTGACGGCCTGCAGCCCAATCCCATCAGCCTGACGCTGAATCTGCCGCCCGATCTTTTTCTGGTTCGCGCGCGCGGCATCGACATGGATCTGAGCTATCGCTATACCTCGCCTTTCCAGTCGGATGGCTCACGGCTGGCGGTCAATCTGAACAATCAGTTTATTCAGGATTATCCGTTGCCGCCGAAAAACACGACGGGTCAGCAGCTGCTGCATATTCCGCTGATACAGGGAATGCTGGACAAGAGCCATGAGCTGCTGATTCCGGCGCTGCGCCTCGGGGTGGTGAATCAGCTGCGCTTCGATTTTGATTACGCCAATATCACCATCAGCGGTAACGCGGATGGACGCTGTGAAACCGCAACGCCGATAACGCATCATGTGGTGGTGGACGACAATTCCAGCATCGATTTTTCCGGCTATCGCCACTACATCGAAATGCCGTCGCTGCGCGCCTGGGCGAATGCGGGCTTTCCGTTCAGCCGCTACGCCGATCTGGCGCAAACCCTGGTGCTGATGCCGCCAAAACCCGATGCAGAGCAGGTCAGCACGCTGCTGAATACGTTAGGCAATATGGGGGCGCAAACCGGCTATCCGGCGCTGCGCGTTCAGTTGACCGATGACTGGGCCACGGCGAAGAAGCAGGATGTGGATCTGCTGATGATCGGCGTCATCCCCAAAGATCTTCAGGATGACCAGCGGATCCCGGCGCTGGTCGACGCCACCGCCAGCTGGCTGAAAGAGCCTATGCGACGGATCACTCCGGAGGTGAACCCGCAAAGTGATCGTGAGCAGGCGGCAGAAAGCACGACGACTATCAGCTCCCGCGGCCCGCTGGCAACGGTGATCGGCTTCCAGTCACCTTTTTACGATCAGCGCAGCGTTGTCGCGTTGCTCGCCGATGGCACGCCGCGTGGCTGGCAGTTGCTCAACGAGGCGATGGGTGACAGCGGCAAGCGTGGCACGATGTCTGGCTCCACCGTGGTGATCCGCGAGTCAGGGGTTAACAGTCTGCGCGTGGGAGAGAGCTACTACGTTGGTCATCTGCCTTGGTGGGAGCGTCTCTGGTCGCTACTCTCGATCCATCCCTTCTGGCTGGCACTCTGCGCACTCTTTGTGGTGGTGCTGTTCGCGCTGATGACCTGGCGTCTGATGAGAATTATTACCCGTCGTCGTTTACTGGATGAAGATGAATAACGCTCAGGTGCTGCGGGCAGGCATGCTGCTCGGCGCACTGAGTGCGCTGCCGGGGCTGGCTGCACCGGCCGACGGACCGGAGGTGTCGCCGGTCGAATGGTTGCTGTCACAGGTACGCACCGGCGAGTCGACCAACAAATATGATCTGGTGCAGCAATCGCTCTACCGGCTTGAGAAGATCGATCCCGATAATCCGCAGGTGCTGGCGGCTCGCCTGCGGCTGGCGCTGCGTCAGGGCGATATCCCTAAAGCGCAGATGCTGCTGGAGCAGCTGAAAAAGGTTGCGCCCGACTCCGCCGCGACGCGTGAATCAGCCGTCGGCCTGACGCTGATGTCGCCAGAGGGGCGGCAGCAGCTGCAGCAGGCGCGACTGCTTGCCACCTCAGGCCGTCTGGCGGAGGCGAAAAGCGCGTACGATGCGCTGTTTAACGGCGTGTTCCCCGATCCCAACATCGCTCTGGAATACTGGCGGCTGCTGGCGCGCCTTCCCGGCCAGGAAGATGTCGTCTGGCAGCAGTTACAGGCGCTGGAACAGCGCTATCCGGGCAACGTCGGCGTCGGATTGCAGATTGCCCGTATGGCGTTTGCCCGGCAGCAGTCAGCGCAGGCGATTGCCCAGCTGAAGCGGCTGGCGAAGAGCGGCGGCGGGCGTGATGCCGCGGCTGATCTCTGGCTGAAGCAGATTAACGATCAACCGGTCAGCGATAGCAGCGTAGCGCAGCTGAAAGAGTATCTCTCCGTCTTCACCGAGGGCGATGCGCATCAGCAGGGCGTGGAGGCGCTATCGAAGCAGCAGACGCAGCTCGCCGATCCCGCCTATCGCGAACGGATGCGTGGCCTGGCGCTGGTTGAGGCGGGCGATGTGAATAATGCGATGGCAGCGCTTAGCCGGGCACTGAAGGATAACCCCAACGACGCCGAATTAATGGGGGCGATGGGGCAGACTCAGGCTCGCGCCGGCCATCGTGACGCGGCGGTGCTCTGGCTGGAACGCGCCGTTGAGGCGGGCAAGCAGAGTACGCTGATCGGCAAATGGCAGTCCCTTCTGCAGACTAACCGTTACTGGCTGGCGGTCGAACAGGGCGATAAAGCACTGGCGCAACACGATGTTGAGGGTGCCGAACAGCACTATCGCGTGGCCCAAAAGTTTGACAGCAGCGACAGCTATGCCCTGATTGGTCTGGGTGATGTGGCGATGGCGCGCAAAGATAAGGCAGCGGCTGAACAGTACTGGCAAAAGGCCCGACGTCTGGATGGCACCAATATCACCGCTGTGCGACGACTGGCGGGACTTTATCAGACGGTTTCGGCCGCCCGCGAGCTGGAATTTATTAATACCTTGCCCGCCGGGCAGCAGCGCGAGATGGCGGGAACGTTGCGCGTGCTGCGCAGTGACAGTCTGCGCGCCGAGGCCGATGCGCTCGCCCGGCAGAATAAATGGCCGCAGGCGGCAGAGAAGTATCGGGCGGCGCTGGCGCTGCAGCCGGATGACGTCTGGCTCAGTTATCGGCTGGCGAGCGCGCTACGCGACGGTGGGGCCACCCAACAGGCGGATGCGCAGATCGCGACGCTGCAACAGCAGCATCCCGGAGATGCGACCGCGGTCTACGCCGCCGCACTCTACCTTTCCAGCCGGGATAATGATGACGCCGCACTGGCAACGCTGCATCGCCTGCCTGAAACGCAGTGGAACAGCAATATGCATGAGCTGGCTGACCGGCTCGGGCAGGATAAAATTTTTGCCAGCGCTGAAGCACTTCGTGCGGCAGGGCAGGAGCGGGCAGCGGTGACGCTGCTTTACCAGCAGCCGGTTTCCAGCCGACGTGACCTGACGCTGGCCGACTGGGCGCTGGCTCGCGGGGACGCGCAGCAGGCTCTGGAGACTTATCAGCAGGTGCTGTCAGTTGAAGCTGACAACAGCGACGCAGCGCTGGGACGAATCGAAGCGCTGGTTGCCCTGCAGCGCAACAGCGAAGCACGCCAGGCACTTCAGCAACAGCCGCCGGTGCAGGCGAGTATCAATGCGGACAGGCGTGCTGCGCTGTCGTGGCAGGCGGTGGGGGAAACCACACGGGCTGCCGTGCTGTTTACCGATCTGAAACAGCGCGCCGCCTCGCTGCCGCCTTCGCAGGACAAGGCGCTGGTGTTTCGTGATGCGGCACGGCTGGAGCGTGTGCAGCAGCAGCCTGAACGGGCGCTGGTGGATTATCGTCAGGCGATGATGGCCAGCGGTATTGGCAGCAGTGGCAATATCAGCCGCGCCAGCCGCAACGATCCGCAGGATGACTGGCTGAAGCGCAGCCTGCGCAGCGACACGGCCGATCTCTATCGTCAGCAGCAGACCACGCTGACGGTGCAGCAGGACTATTCACGCAACAGCGGCACCGGCGGCATCTCTGATTTTACGGCGCACACCACCATGCTGCAGGCGGAACATCCGTTTGCCGATGGGCGCGGCTTTTTCCGTCTCGATCAGGTGGATGTCTCCGCAGGGAGCTTTACCACACGAAACGGCAGCTTCGATGAGCAGTTTGGTAGCTGCGACGACGCTAATTCCGGCGGCTGCAGTTCTCAGACTCACCAGCGCGACAAGGGCACGGCGCTGGCCGCTGGCTGGCATAACGCGACCTGGTCGGCCGACCTCGGCACCACGCCGCTGGGTTTTGAAGTCACTAACTGGACCGGTGGAGTAAGCTGGAAAACCGATGTGAAGCAGCTCGGCGTGACGCTGACCGCCTCACGCAGGCCGATTGCCAGTTCGCTGCTTTCCTATGCGGGCGCGCGCGATCCTGCAACCAACGGTGGCAAAAGCTGGGGCGGCGTAGTGGCAACGGGTGGCAGCATCGGGCTGAGTTACGATCAGGGTGGGGCGCACGGTGTCTGGGGCGACATCAGCGCGCATCAGATCACCGGTAAAAACGTTGCGGATAACAGTCGCGAGCGCTTAATGGCCGGCTACTACTACAAGCTCATTAATAGCGATAATCGCCGGGCCACCGTCGGGCTGAACAGCATGCTCTGGCACTATCAGAAGGATCTCAGCGATTACACCTTCGGTCAGGGCGGCTACTACAGTCCTCAGCAGTATCTCTCCTTTTCCGTGCCGGTCACCTGGCGACAGCGTACGGAAAACTGGTCGTTCGACCTGGGCGGCTCGGTCTCCTGGTCACATTCGAAAACCGATGCGCAGCAGCGCTATCCGGTCAATCCCGGTTTTACCCTTGCCAGCAATCCCGTTTCCGCCAGCAGCACCGGTAGTGGCATCGGCTATACGCTGCAGGGCGTTGTTGAACGTCGTATCACGCCCGACTGGTTTATCGGAGTGGGTGTCGATATTCAGCAGGCGAAGGATTATACCCCGAGCCACGGTCTGCTCTATGTGCGCTATGCTGCCGGAGGCTGGGAAGGGGATCTGGATATGCCGCCACAGCCGCTGACTCCTTACGCGGATTTTAAATAATCCCGACCGGGAAAAAGCCGGACTTTTCAGACGGTAAAAAAGTCAGTTTATGGGATATACTGGCGGGCATTGTACTGTCTGCTATCTGGGCTTTTTTCATCGTCGGGAGAGAATTTTTGCGCGTAAGCCGGTCACTTACGATAAAGCAGATGGCGACAGTTTCGCTGGTTGCGGTTATCACCATCAGTATCTTTATCGTCATCCAACTGTTTCATTTTGTGCAGCAGCGCAGGATTGACTACGCCCAGCAGATGGAGAATATCGCACACACCGTCCGCCAGCCGCTGTCGGAAGCGGTGTTGCGCGCCGACATACCTCAGGCCGAACGTATCCTTCACTCACTGAAACCTGCCGGTATTTTATCGCGCGCCGATGTGGTGCTGCCGAATGCGTTCCAGGCACTGCATGCCGACTTCGAGGTGGAAAAACCGGTGCCGCGTCTGGTCGCCCGCCTGTTTGAGCTGCCGGTGCAGATTACCCTGCCGCTCTATTCAGTGGAAAATACCGGAATGCCGAAACCGCTGGCCTATCTGGTGCTGCAGGCTAACTCGACGCGCGTCTACCAGTTTATTCTCAGCACGCTCTCGACCATGATTATCACCTATCTGCTGCTGGCACTGATCCTGTCAGTGGCGATCAGCTGGTGTATTAACCGGCTGGTGGTGCATCCGCTGCGCAATCTCTCGCGTGAGCTGCAGGAGCTGCCGCCGCAGTCGATTCTGACGCATAAGCTGTCACTGCCGCAGAGCCACCGCGATGATGAAATCGGCATGCTGATCCGCAGCTACAACCGCAATCAGCAGGTGCTGGAGTCGATACATGATGAGATGAGCCGGCTGACCACTCATTTTGCCGTCACCGATCTGCCCAACCGTACCCTGTTTCTGGCGCTGGTCGAGCAGTTCATGAGCAGTCCTGAACAGCCGCTGGGGCTGATGGTGATCCGCATTGAAACCCTGCAGGAAGCCAACGGCGTATTGAGCGATGAGCAGCGCGATACGCTGATGCTGACGCTGGTGGAGAAGATCCGTAATACGCTGGATGACCATACTCTGCTGGCGCAGACCGGGACCAGCGACTTTGTTCTGTTAATGAAGCGCGCCAGCAATCCGTTCCGCGCCCTGCGTCTGGCCCGTAACCTGATGATTCGCCTTAATCAGCCGGTTAATCTGCATCAGCTGCAGCTGCGTCCTAATGTCAGTATCGGCCTGGCGCTGCGCGATGATCAACCACTGAGCGCCAATGAGCTGCTGGACCGCGCGACCTCGGCGATGATGTCGGCCCGTCATCAGGGCAAAAATCAGATTCTGTTCTTTGACGCCGCGCTGACTGAGCGCGCCCAGAAGCGCCTGACTCAGGAGCACGATATTTTACAGGGGCTGCACGATGAGCAGTTCGCCCTCTATCTGCAACCCCAGGTCGATATGCGGACCGGCGCGTTAGTCGGCGCGGAAGCGCTGCTGCGTATGCGCCAGCCAGACGGCAGTTACGGTCTGACCGGGGAGTTTATTGCCAGCGCCGAAGAAATTGGCGTGATTAGCGCGATTGGCCGCTGGGTGTTTGAAGAGGCGTGCCGCATTCTGGCAGGCTGGCAGCGACAGGGCATTATGCTGCCGCTGAGTGTGAATATTTCCGCTGTACAACTGCATGACACGGGTGTGGTCTCTCATCTGCAATCCCTGCTGACGCGCCACCGCATCGCAGCTGGTACCTTCGTGCTGGAAGTGACAGAAACGGCTCAGCTTAATGATGCTGATCAGGCGATATCGATGCTGCGGATGTTGCAGCAAACCGGCGTGGCCGTGGCACTGGACGATTTCGGTATGGGCTACTCCAACCTTAACTATCTCCATCAGCTGAAAGCGTTGCCGGTCAACAAGCTGAAGATGGATCGCAGCTTCGTGGCGGCGCTGCCGCATGATGACACGATGGTCCGCATCGTGGCGGCCATCGCCGAGATTATCCATCTGGAGGTGATTGCCGAAGGCGTGGAAACAGCGGAGCAGCGCGACTGGCTGCTGGCGCGCGGCATCTCTATCGGACAGGGCTATCTTTATGCTGAAGCGCTGCCTCTGACCCGATTCAATCAGGCATGGATTGAAAACTCCTCACTACCGCAATAATTGCCTGATTCATTGATTTTGCGAGAATTTTAGTTACAAAACCCCATGCTGAAGCGTTTCAGTTCAGAATTACGATCCCCGGGTTTCCTGGGCGTTTGTCACCCTGTATTAATCACGTAAACAGAGTGTTATTTTCGGGTTACTGTCAGGCGCCACCTCTGTTGCCCGCCAGTCACAATAACGAATCCGACAACATCACCTCACGGCGTTAGTGGACACCTGTTTATGAAAACCTCACTTTTTAAAAGCCTTTATTTCCAGGTGCTGATGGCGATTGGCATCGGCGTTTTGTTAGGCCATTTTTACCCGGAGTTAGGGACCCAGATGAAGCCGCTGGGAGATGGCTTTGTTAAGTTAATCAAGATGATTATTGCCCCGGTGATTTTCTGTACCGTGGTGACCGGCATCGCTGGCATGGAAAGCATGAAAGCGGTAGGAAGGACCGGTGCGGTTGCACTGCTCTATTTTGAAATTGTCAGCACCATCGCGCTGATTATCGGTCTGATCGTGGTGAACGTGGTGCAGCCAGGTGCCGGGATGAACGTTGATCCTGCCACGCTGGATGCCAAAGCCGTGGCGATGTACGCCCAGCAGGCAGAACAGCAGGGTATCGTCGCTTTCCTGCTGGATATTATCCCCAACAGCGTGATTGGCGCCTTTGCCAGCGGCAACATTCTGCAGGTACTGCTGTTTGCCATTTTGTTTGGTTTTGCCCTGCATCGTCTGGGTAACACCGGCACGCTGATTTTCAACGTGATTGAAAATTTCTCAAAAGTGATTTTCGGCATTATCAACATGATCATGCGTCTGGCACCGATAGGGGCATTTGGCGCGATGGCCTTCACTATCGGTAAGTATGGCGTAGGCTCACTGGTGCAGCTCGGCCAGCTGATTATCTGCTTCTACATCACCTGTATTCTGTTCGTGGTGATTGTGCTGGGGCTGATTGCGCGTCTGTTCGCCGGATTCAGCATCTTTAAGTTCATCGCCTATATCAAAGAAGAACTGCTGATTGTGCTGGGCACCTCCTCTTCCGAGTCTGCGCTGCCGCGCATGCTGGATAAGATGGAGAAGCTGGGCTGCAAGAAATCGGTGGTAGGGCTGGTGATCCCCACCGGTTACTCCTTTAACCTCGACGGCACCTCGATTTACCTGACCATGGCGGCAGTATTTATCGCTCAGGCAACCAATGCGCACATGGATATTTTCCATCAGATTACGCTGCTGGTGGTGCTGCTGCTCTCCTCCAAAGGTGCGGCAGGGGTAACCGGGAGCGGATTTATCGTGCTGGCGGCGACGCTCTCGGCGGTAGGACATCTGCCGGTGGCGGGTCTGGCGCTGATCCTCGGTATCGACCGCTTTATGTCCGAAGCCCGTGCGCTGACCAACCTGATCGGTAACGGTGTGGCGACTGTGGTGGTGGCGAAGTGGGTCGATCAGCTGGACCATAAACAGCTGACCGACACGCTGGCAGGCCGGAATAAGGAGAATAAAGCGTCTGAATCTTCAATTTAATCATTGAATTTCACTTAAATCCCCACAAATGCCCGCTGTCGCTTGCCCTGACAGCGGGCATTTGCATAATAAACCCCACTTGTTTTTTTTGACGTTTTTCACTTCGTTACGCGACATCCTGAGCTTCCTGTGGTCAAACACTTTGTTGTTGGATAACAGCGCGATTTGGCGCCAGCCGAATCGTTTATAACAGCGGCAATATGCGCCAGTGATAACGAAATTTGAATTATTTGAGTAGGGGTTCACATGCAGGGCACCAGAATTCGGCTTTTGGTTGGTGGATTAGTGCTGGCAGGCAGCTTTGGTCTCCAGGCAGAAACGCTGCAACCGGATCCGGCCTGGCAGGAAGGCAAGCTGGATAATGGATTTAACTGGCAGTTACTGGCCACACCGCAACGCCCCAGTGACCGTATTGAACTGCGGCTGGTGGTGAATACCGGCTCGCTGGTGGAGAGTGCGCAACAGGCCGGCTTCAGCCATCTGCTGCCGCGTCTGGCGATGGTGCACAACACCGCGCTTGATAATCATCAGCAGCGCGCGCTATGGCAACAGGCGATGGATCCACAGCATCCGCTGCCACCTGTGATCACCTCCTATGATTCCACCCAATATAATCTGAGCCTGCCGAATAACCGCCCCGAGTTGCTGAAAGAAGCGCTGAGCTGGCTGGCGGCTACGGCGGGCAATATGGCCATCACCGAACAGGTGGTCAACACCGCGCTGGCGGCATCGGATCCGGTGGCGACCTGGCCGAAAGATACCCAGGATGTCTGGTGGCGCTACCGCCTGAAAGGCTCCGCGCTGCTGGCGCATGACCCCGCAGCGCAACCACGCGCGCCGGTTGATTTAACCCAGCTCAATGATTTTTATCATCAGTGGTACACCCCGGATGCGATGACGCTCTACGTGGTAGGGAATGTCGACAGCCGCAGCCTCTCTGAGCAGATCAATAAAACCTTCTCGGCGTTAACCGGCAAACGTGAAACGCCTGCGCCACTGCCCACCCTGTCGCCGCTGCCGCACGAGCCGGTAAATCTGGTCAGCAGTAACATGACGCAGGATCGTCTCTCGCTGGTGTGGGATACGCCGTGGCAACCGATTCGTGACTCCCAGAATCTGCAGCGTTACTGGCAGGGCGATCTGGCACGTGAAGCGTTGTTCTGGCATGTCCAGCGTGCGCTCAGTGACAGCAAGGCACAGGGCATACAGGTGGGATTTGATTGCCGTGTGCTCTATCAGCGTGCGCAGTGCTCCATCAACCTGGATGGACGCAACGAGAATCTGGCGCAGAATATGAATCTGGTGGCACGTGAGCTGGCAAACGTGCGTGATAAAGGCTTGCCGCAGGAGGAGTTTGATGCGCTGATGGCGCAGAAGCTGCTGGAGCTCAACAAGCTGTTTACCACCTATGCCCGCACCGATACTGATGTGCTGATGAGCCAGCGCCTGCGCTCCCAGCAGAACGCCGTAGTCGATATCGCACCTGAGCAGTATCAGAAGCTGCGTCAGACTTTCCTGGCCGGCCTGACACGCGAACAGTTAAACCAGGAGCTGCGTCAGCAGCTGACGCAGGAACTGATGATGGTACTGATTCAGCCGGAAGGCGAAGCGGAAACCAACGTGAAGATCCTGCAAAACAACTGGGACAAAGTGATGGCACCGCCAGCGGTACCGGCGACCAGCAATGAAGCCAGTCCGCCGGATAGCAACGTCAAAGACGTTCCGCCAGCCGCATAAAGTCAGGTCTTTGCCCTGAGCCACTCGGTCACTAACATCGGCCAGCTGGCGAGGGGCAAATCTGCCACGCCGCGGATACCAAATCCGTGCCCGCCTTTCTGATAGAAATGCACCTCTGCCGGGACCTTATGCTCACGCAGCGCGCCAAAAAACGCCATGCTGTGATTCACTGATACATCATCATCGTCGGCTGCGTGGATCAACAGCGTCGGCGGCACCAGCGGATGAACCCGGGTTTCCATTGAATAAGCTTCAATGGTTTTCTGATCGGGCCAGGCACCCAGCAGGCGGGTTCTGGCACCTTCATGGGCGATGCCGTCCCGCATGCTGATTACCGGATAGACCAGTACCATCGCATCCGGACGCGGCGAGAAGTTTTCTGCGCCATCCTGCACCGGATAAAGTTTCTCTGCGAAACGCGTACCCAGACTGGCAGCCACGTGGCCACCCGCCGAAAAGCCCATCATGACGATATATTTACCATTCAGGCCGCGCTGCGCCCGTTCACGCAGGACGCGTACCGCGCGCTGAGCATCGGCCAGCGGCGCGTCGGGGCCTTCGTGATGTCCATCATAGGGCAGGCGATAAGTCATCACCGCCAGGGTGTAACCCATTGAGGTAAAAAATGTCGCCAGGGCGCTGCCTTCACGATCGATCATCACGCGCTGATAGCCACCGCCCGGTGCGACCAGCAGGGTAATCCCGTTTGATTCAACCGGATGCCAGATCGCCATCTCCGGGCAACGCACGCCGGTAGCTGCCCGATCATAAGGCTCATACTCTTTTGCCATGTCGACAATCTGCGGCTGTGCGCGCGAATCGCTGGCGCCTGGCGCATCACCGTGTGGCCAGATATTAATAATTTCTGTGTGCATAAATAGATCCTGATGCGGAGAATATTTTAATTGTTTTGTTCGCGGCCGGAGAGAACAGCGTCCTGCTGTCTTTTGATTAAAAGATGGTCTTTTTTCAGGCGGTCGTCCATCCGAAAAGGGGAAATCGGACCAGATTCGGACTATGCCTGGTGGTGGATCTGTTTATATAACTGATTAATTTTAATGAATAAATTATAAGTGCAGTTGAAGGGGGTTGCCGCAGGAAGTCCGTTATTAACCACTAATTTGCAGCTTAAGGTAAATGGCTGGCACGGCCCGCTTCGATAGCCGCAATTTACCGAATATCACGCTGTCTGCTGTTAAGGCGACATAATGATTTTAGCGCCAGAATGACTCCCGCCACGCTGCAGAGACTTAAGTGCCAGTCTCAGTTGGGAATGATCAGTGTCGGGCAGTTTCCTGTTGGTTGATGGGGCTTAAGATAAGATCAGCCGTTCATTCACAACGGTAAGATGCATTACATGTTGGATACCGATCTCTTCATCAGGAAACCTTTGGTCGCCTGTGGCGCCTGGCGATGGGCGCATCTCAGGGATAAGGTGCGTCATCGCGCGGGACGAGCGTGTCAGGGACTGGCTTTAACATCTTTGCGATCTGACCCGGTTTTCTGTGCAGGCATGCGGTTACAGCCACCCAGCCAGACGGTACCAACCGCCTAAAAAATGCGCCCTCGGGCGCATTTTCTGGCATCGGCACTATCAGTGCCTGTATCAACGACGCTGGCTACCGCTCTGTCAGTCAGGCATCGCCTCTGCCGGAATAATCGCGCCACGATGCTGAATCACGGTGCTGGCAGTCAGATGTCCGCGCTGCGCGGCGACTTCTGCAGAAGCGCCGGTCAGACGGCGAGCCAGATAACCGGCACTGAACGAATCACCGGCGGCGGTGGTGTCGATCACTTTCTCTTTCGCCAGACGTACCGCAGGCACATCAATCAGCGGCGCATCGCCGGTGACCACCAGGCAGGAGTCTGCACCGCGCTTAATCACGATTTCGCTGGCACCCGCCTGACGGGTACGCGCGATAACGTCATCCAGCGGCTCTTCGCCCCAGAGCAGATGTTCATCATCCAGAGTCAGGAAGGCGATATCGGTGCAGTTGAGCATGGCGCGATAAGCGTCCTGCGTGCTGGCCCGATCGGCCCACAAACGCGGGCGGTAGTTGTTATCAAAAATCACTTTGCCGCCATTAGCCCGGCAGCGAGCCAGCAGCACCATCAGTTTTTCACGACTGGCAGGCGGCAGAATCGCCAGGCTGATGCCGCTAAGGTAGAGATAATCGTAGTGCGACAGCTGTTCAGCTATCTCTGCTGATTGCGGACTGTCGAGCCAGTAACGCGCGGCGGCATCACTGCGCCAGTACCAGAAGGTACGCTCACCGTCAGCATCGGTTTCAATGAAATACAGGCCTGGCATTTTATTATCGAGCCGCTGAATCAGGTCGGTATTGACCTTCTCCTGCTGCCAGGCCGCGATCATTTGATCGCTGAACGAATCCGTACCCAGCGCAGTGACATAATCGACCCGTAACTGCTGCTCATCAACCTGGCGGGCGAGATAAACGGCTGTATTGAGCGTATCGCCGCCAAAGCCACGTTTAATGTTCTCACCCTTTTCGGACAGCTCAATCATGCATTCGCCGATGATGGCGATTTTTTTCTGCGTCATGGTTTCAGACCTGTAGTGAAATATCGCCTTAGTCTCGCGTCTGGTATGGCAGACGTCAATGGTTTTAAAACGCTGTTTCAATTTAACTTTAAAAGTGGCCATTAGCCCCGATCCGGGGGATAAAAGCCCGGAATTTCAGCTTTTTTTACCGCTTAGGTTAACCAAATAGCTCAGAAACTCCCATTTCTGAATTGAATCATCTTACTATCCTGCATCCCTGATGCCGTTGCCCGTGGTCTCGACTATCTTTAACGCAGACCGTGAATGTGCAAGGAGAAAGCGTAATGTCGCGTACCGGGAAAATAGTCAGCTGGGTAGCAGGGATTCTGGTGTTGTTGATCGTGGTGATTATCATCGTCATCGCGACCTTTGACTGGAATCGCCTGAAGCCCACCATCAATCAAAAAGTTTCAACCGAGTTAAACCGTCCCTTTGCGATACGCGGGGATCTGGGTATCGACTGGGCACGAAATCGCGACGAGGCAGGCTGGCGGCGCTGGGTGCCGTGGCCGCAAATCCATGCGGAAGATATCATGCTGGGGAATCCGCCTGATATTGCTGACGTCACCATGGTACATCTGCAGCGGGTCGATGCCACATTGTCACCGCTGTCGCTGCTGCACAAAGAACTGTTCATCCCCTGGATTAAATTGCAGCGGCCGGATGCGCGTCTGATCCAGACCGCGGATAAAAAGAACAACTGGACCTTTACCCTTGCCGATAGCGGCAAGGATGAGAAGAATGCTGCGCCATCGGCCTGGTCATTCCGTCTGGATAATATTCTGTTCGATCAGGGCCAGATTCGTTACCGCGACGCCATTAACCGCGCAGATGTCACGGTGCAGGTTAATCCGCTGGGTAAACCGGTGCCGTATACGCAGATTGCCGGAGGCAATGACCAGCAGAAGGGCGCAGGTGACTTTGTTTTTGGCTGGCAGGCGAAAGGCACTTATAACGATGAGTCACTCAGCGGTGACGGTAAGATTGGCGGCATGCTGTCACTGCGCAGCCAGAACACCCCGTTCCCGATTCAGGCCGATCTGCGCAACGGCACTACGCGTGTTCAGGTGACCGGCGGTCTGCAGGATCCGATGAACCTCGGCGGGCTTAACGTGCGACTGCGCTTCTCGGGCGATACGCTGGCGAATCTCTATGGCCTGACCGGTGTGCTGCTGCCTGACACGCCACCTTATGAAACCGACGGCCATCTGATTGCTAAATTCAGCGGCAAAAAGGGCGCGGTCTACCGCTATGAGAAATTCAACGGACATATTGGCGACAGCGATATTCATGGTTCGCTGATCTACAGTCAGGTCAAACCCCGCCCGACACTCAGTGGCGAGCTGACCTCTGAGCAACTGCGCATGGCCGATCTGGGGCCGCTGATTGGCGTCGACTCTGGCAAGGGCAGTGAAAAAACTGCGCAGGCCAAAGCCCGGCGCGGTGTGAAATCAAATCAGCCCGCAGACCGCGTGCTGCCACACGATAAATTCGACACCAAAAACTGGGACGTGATGGATGCCGATGTGAAGTTCAGCGGCAAACGTATCGAACACAGTAATTCACTGCCGTTAAGCGATCTCTATACCCATTTAAAGCTCAAAAACGGTGATCTGCTGCTGGACCCGCTGCGTTTTGGTGTGGCGGGCGGCAGTCTCAACAGCACCATCCGGCTGGAGGGCGATCACTCGCCGATGCGTGGTCGGGTTGATCTTCATGTCCGTAAGCTGCAGCTGCGTCAGCTGTTCCCGAATGTGGAGGCGATGAAGAACAGCCGTGGCCAGCTCAATGGCGATGCCAGCTTTACCGGCACCGGTAACTCCGTAGCCGATCTGCTGGCGACCAGCAACGGGCAACTTAAGCTGCTGATGAATGATGGTCTGATCAGCCGCAGCCTGATGGAGATTGCCGGACTCAACGTCGGTAACTACGTGGTGGGCAAACTGTTTGGCGATGACCAGGTGCGCATCAACTGCGCCGCCACCGATCTCAAACTGCAGAACGGTGTGGCGACGCCTAACCTGTTTGTGTTTGATACCGAGAACGCGATTATCAATGTGTCAGGCAACGCGAACTTCGCCAGTGAGCGGCTGGATCTGTCGGTGAATCCGGAGAGTAAGGGCGTCCGCATCGTAACGCTGCGCTCGCCGCTCTACGTGCGTGGCACCTTTAAAAATCCTGATGCAGGCGTGAAAGCGGGGCCACTGCTGGCACGTGGTGCCGCTGCAGTAGCACTGGGCGCAGTAGTGGGCCCGGCGGCGGCGCTGCTGGCACTGATCTCTCCAAGTGATAACGAAGACAACCAGTGCAGCACCGTCCTGCAGCAGATGAAGCAGAAGAAGTAACTAGTTGCGATAGAGCACTTTGATAATGTGATAACCAAAGCCGGTCTTTACCGGCCCGTAAGGCGTCAGCAGCGGGCAGGTAAAGACTGCTTTATCAAAAGCCGGCACCATCTGTCCCTGCCGGAACTCGCCCAGATCGCCGCCATTCCGGCCGGAAGGACAGGTTGAGTGCTTCTTTGCCAGCTGCTGGAAATTGCCACCCTTCGCCAGTTTCGCCAGAATCTCTTTTGCCAGCGCTTCCTCTTTGACCAGGATGTGTAAAGCCGCCGCGGTTTTCGCCATGTTGGTATCTCGGTTGTGTATAATTGCCGCCCAGTATAAACCCCTTTCTTTTGATTCAATCAGGCGATTTCTCCTATGCGTTTAAACCCCAGCCAACAACGTGCCGTCGAATTTGTTACCGGTCCCTGTCTGGTGCTGGCGGGCGCGGGATCGGGCAAAACCCGCGTAATTACCAATAAAATCGCCCATTTGATCCGTGAATGCGGCTATCAGGCGCGCCACATCGCCGCGGTGACCTTTACCAATAAAGCCTCGCGCGAAATGAAAGAGCGTGTGGCGCAGACGCTGGGCCGCAAAGAGGCGCGCGGCCTGCTGATCTCCACCTTCCATACGCTGGGGCTGGAGATCATTAAACGCGAAACCGCGGCGCTGGGCATGAAGTCCAACTTCTCGCTGTTCGACGATCAGGATCAGCTCGCCCTGCTGAAAGAGCTGACAAAAGAGTGGCTGGAAGAGGATAAAACGCTGTTACAGCAACTTATCTCCACCATCTCAAACTGGAAAAATGATCTGATCGATCCGCCGGGCGCCGCCGCGCTGGCGCGCTCGCAGCAGGATAATATTTTTGCCCACTGCTACGCCCTCTACAGCCAGCATCTGAAGTCGTGCAACGTGCTCGATTTCGACGATTTGATTCTGCTGCCGACGCTGCTGCTGCAGCGTAATCAGGAGGTGCGTGAACGCTGGCAGCAGCGTATCCGCTATCTGCTGGTGGATGAGTATCAGGACACCAACACCAGCCAGTATGAACTGGTTAAGCTGCTGGTGGGCGCGCGGGCGCGCTTCACGGTGGTGGGCGATGATGATCAGTCTATCTACTCCTGGCGCGGCGCGCGCCCGCAGAATCTGGTGCTGCTGAATCAGGATTTCCCGGCGCTGGAGGTGGTGAAGCTGGAGCAGAACTACCGCTCTTCGCAACGCATACTGAAAGCGGCAAATATCCTGATTGCCAATAACCCGCACGTCTTTGAGAAGCGGCTCTTTTCAGAGCTGGGGCAGGGCAGCGAGCTGAAGGTGCTCACTGCCAACAGCGAAGAGCATGAAGCGGAGCGGGTCACCGGCGAGCTGATCGCACATCACTTTATCAACCGGACGCAGTACAAAGATTACGCCATTCTTTATCGTGGTAACCATCAGTCCCGGACCTTTGAAAAGTTTCTGATGCAGAACCGCATCCCTTATCGCATCTCTGGCGGTACCTCGTTCTTCTCACGGCCCGAGATCAAAGATCTGCTCGCCTATCTGCGCGTGCTGACCAATCCTGAGGATGACAGCGCGTTTCTGCGCATCGTCAATACGCCGCGCCGTGAGATTGGCCCGGCCACGCTGCAGAAGCTCGGTGAGTGGGCCAACCTGCGCAGCAAGAGCCTGTTTAACGCCAGTTTTGATGTCGGTCTGGGGCAGACGCTGAGTGGCCGCGGTCTGGAGCATCTGCAGCGGTTCACCCACTGGCTGAATGAGATTATCCAGCTGACCGAACGTGAGCCGGTAAACGCAGTGCGCGATTTGATTCGCGGCATCGACTACGAAAGCTGGCTGTTCGAAACCTCCGGCAGCCCGAAAGCTGCAGAGATGCGGATGAAGAACGTCAACACGCTGTTTCAGTGGATGACCGAAATGCTGGAGGGCAGCGATATCGATGAGCCGATGACGCTGGCGCAGGTGGTGACGCGCTTTACCCTGCGCGACATGATGGAGCGCGGTGAAAGCGATGAGGAGCTGGATCAGGTGCAACTGATGACGCTACACGCCTCTAAAGGGCTGGAGTTCCCCTATGTGTTCCTGGTGGGCATGGAAGAGGGACTGTTGCCGCATCAAAGCAGCATCGATGAGAATAACATCGAAGAGGAGCGTCGTCTGGCTTACGTCGGGATCACAAGGGCGCAGAAAGAGCTGACCTTTACCCTGTGCCGCGAACGGCGGCAATATGGCGAGTTAATCCGGCCGGAACCAAGCCGTTTTCTGCTGGAGCTGCCGCAGGACGATCTGCAATGGGAGACCGAGCGCAAAGTGGTCAGTGCGGAAGAGCGGATGAAAACCGGCCAGAGCCGGGTTGCCGGTCTGAGAGCGATGCTGGATAAGGCGAAAAAGAGTTAAACCTGTGCAGGAGGCGAAGGAGATTCGCCTCACGGGAGTGCAATTACGACAGGGTTAACAACCAGTGGACGTAAGACTGATAGTGGCTTTCCTGCTCCAGCAGCTCACTGCGCAGCGGATGCGCCTCCAGCCAGCCCGCGGGCAGGGTCAGATGCAGGGCATCATCGTCCGCCTGTAGCCGCACCGCAGGCAGGGTGTCATCGCGACGGCGGGTGGAGAAAATAATCGCCAGCCGCAGCAGACGGCACATCCGTTCCGCCAGCCGCGGCGGCAGGGCATTCTGCTGCGTCAGCAAAGCCAGGTCGATGCTGCCGCTCTGGTTTTGCAGTAAACAGGCCAGTAGCTTCTTCTGCGCCGGTGTGAAACCAGGAAGATCGAGGTGACGCACCAGATACGCCGCATGCTGCGGCGCATGACGGAAGTCAACGCTCAGGCCGATTTCGTGGATCGTGCAGGCGCTGAGCAGCAACTCACGACAGCGCTGATCCAGCTTCCACAACGTAGAAACCTGACGGAAAAAGCTCTCCGCCAGCTGACGCACGCGATCCGCCTGCTCGACATCAATGCTGAAACGGCGCTGGACGTTGTGTAGCGTACGGGTTCGGATATCACGGTCGATGGGCAGATGCAGCATGCCGTAGACCAGTCCTTCACGCAGTGCGCCGCCCGCCAGCGTCATGCTATCGATACTGAGCTCCTGAAAGATGGCGATCAGAATCGACAGGCCGCTGGGGAACACCAGTGCCCGCTCCAGCGTCAGACCTTCGATTTCCAGCTCTTCCAGTTTGCCGCATTGAATGGCGCGCTGCTTCAGCTGCTGCAGCTTATTCAGCGTGATGCGCTCATCCATGCCCTGCGCCACCATGATCTCCTGTAGCGCCTGAACCGTGCCTGAAGCACCGACACACGCCTGCCAGCCCTGCTCACGCAGTTGCGCTGCAATGGGCTGGATCATCTCACGTGCCGCCAGCTCGGCCTGGTCAAAATTCTCTTTTGCCAGATGACGATCGCTGAAGAAGCGCTCCAGCCACGTCACACAGCCCATCGACAGACTGTACAACACCGACGCGTGCGATCCGTCGCCGGTGGCCAGCTCGGTGCTGCCGCCGCCGATATCGACCACTAAACGCTGGTCTGAACCGCCGGTGGTGTGGGCCACGCCCTGATAAATCAGGCGCGCCTCTTCTTCACCGCTGATGACGTTGATGGTACAGCCAAGGATCTGTTGGGCGGTGTCGAGAAAGGTCTGCGCATTGGCAGCCAGACGCAGCGTGGCGGTCGCCACCACGCGGATCTGATCGGGGGGAATATCCTGCAGTTGTTCAGAGAACAGTCTGAGGCATTGCCAGCCACGCGACATCGCGTCGGCTGACAACAGGTTATTTTTATCCAGACCGGCAGCAAGGCGAACCTTGCGCTTAATTTTTGCAACGGTCTGGATACTGCCAGCAACCTCGCGCACCACCAACATATGAAAGCTGTTAGACCCTAAATCAATCGCTGCATAAAGTGACGATGCGCTTAGCATGGTGGCCTTAACCTGAACGTTTACGGTTGCTGTTGCGTGGAGCACCGCGACGATTGGCGTTATTACCTCCGCGACGTGGGCCATTGCCGGAACGGCTGCGTTGCAGACGCTTAGGCGGCGGTAAATCCGTTAACAACGCTTCGCTGCTGTATTTGCTGACCGGGATGCTGTGGCCGATGTACTCTTCAATCGAAGGCAGATTCAGTGCGTACTCTTCACAGGCCAGGCTGATTGAATGACCGCTGGCGCCCGCACGACCGGTACGACCAATACGGTGAACGTAATCTTCACAGTCGTCTGGCAGATCGTAGTTAAAGACGTGGGTAACCGCCGGGATGTGCAGACCGCGAGCAGCCACGTCAGTGGCGACCAGAATATCCACATCACCTTTGGTGAAGTCATCCAGAATGCGCAGGCGCTTCTTCTGGGCAACGTCGCCGGTCAGCAGGCCGACACGATGTCCATCGGCAGCCAGGTGGCCCCAGATATCTTCACAGCGGTGCTTGGTGTTGGCGAAAATAATGGCGCGATCGGGCCACTCTTCTTCCAGCAGGGTCTGCAACAGGCGCATTTTCTCTTCGTTAGACGGATAGAAAAGCTCTTCCTGAATGCGATGGCCGGTTTTCTGTTCCGGTTCCACTTCCACATATTCAGCACTGTTCATGTGCTCAAACGCCAGTTCACGGACGCGATAGGAGAGGGTCGCCGAGAACAGCATGCTCAGACGCTGAGTCGCCGGCGGCATGCGACGGAACAGCCAGCGAATATCTTTAATAAAGCCGAGATCGAACATGCGATCGGCTTCGTCCAGCACCATGACCTGAATAGCACCGAGGTTGACGTGATTCTGTTTCGCGTAGTCGATCAGGCGACCGGTGGTAGCCACCAGAATATCAACGCCCTGCTCCAGCACTTTCAGCTGTTTATCATAACCGTCTCCGCCATAGGCGAGACCCAGTTTCAGGCCGGTTGAGGCGGTAAGGGGTTCTGCATCTGCATGAATCTGCACAGCAAGTTCACGCGTCGGCGCAAGAATTAATGCCCGTGGCTGGTTAACCTGACGACCTTCCGCCGCAGGATGAGAGAGAAGATGATGAAACGTTGACGTCAGAAACGCCATCGTTTTGCCGGTACCGGTTTGCGCCTGGCCTGCAACATCACGCCCAGAAAGCGTAAAAGGCAGAGCTAACGCCTGAATCGGCGTGCAGTATTGAAAGCCTTTAGTATCAAGGGCTTCCACCACTTTTGGGTGCAGGGCGAAGTCGGAAAACTTCTGTTCAGTTAAGTGTGTTTTGCTCATAGTGTGGTAGAATATCAGCTTACTATCGCTTTACGAAAGCGTATCCGATGAAATAAAGTCAACCAACATTGGTATATTTTACGCCAATTCGCCAGGCATAATCTTGTGGAGTAAAACATGAGCAGCGATAAAATCGTTCATCTGACTGATGACAGTTTCGACACCGACGTGCTGAAAGCCGACGGCGTTACACTGGTAGATTTCTGGGCTGAATGGTGCGGTCCTTGCAAAATGATCGCGCCAATCCTTGATGAAGTTGCAGAAGAGTATGATGGCAAACTGACCATCGCTAAGCTGAATATTGATGATAACCCAGGCACGGCACCGAAGTATGGCATTCGTGGTATCCCGACGCTGCTGCTGTTTAAAAATGGCGAAGTCGCCGCGACCAAAGTGGGCGCGCTGTCTAAAGGCCAGCTGAAAGAGTTCCTGAACGCCAATCTGGCGTAATTCAGGGCTGAATGTCCGGCAGTGGTGAATTTATCTCCTGCTGCTGGACGTTCGCTTTAAGGCGTGCTAATTTACCAACACTGCATTACGAACTTACCTTGTAGTTAGCATCTAAAAGTTTTCCCTTGTTGAACCCTGTCGCCCTGTACCTTATAAAGATAGAACGGTTCAGCAATCTTACGGTTAGCTCCAACTCTGGCATCACATTCGGACATCTCCCTGCATACCGATCGCCATTCCATACGATGATCGTCAGGAAGAGCCGAAAAGAGCCATTAACGGCATGGATTAGTTGCCATACCATTCACGACAAACATTCCGAGTATTACCCCGAGTTTAAGAACCCATCACTATGAATCTTACCGAATTAAAGAATACGCCGGTTGCTGAGCTGGTTACTCTCGGCGAAAATATGGGCCTGGAAAACCAGGCTCGTATGCGCAAGCAGGACATTATCTTTTCAATCCTGAAGCAGCACGCGAAAAGCGGCGAAGACATCTTCGGTGATGGCGTGCTGGAGATCCTTCAGGATGGATTTGGATTCCTCCGTTCCGGAGACAGCTCCTACCTCGCCGGCCCTGATGATATCTACGTTTCCCCCAGCCAGATTCGCCGCTTCAACCTCCGCACGGGTGACACCATCTCTGGCAAAATCCGTCCACCAAAAGAAGGTGAACGTTATTTTGCGCTGCTGAAAGTTAACGAAGTTAACTACGACAAGCCGGAAAACGCGCGTAATAAGATTCTGTTCGAAAACCTCACGCCGCTGCACGCAAACAAGCGTCTGCGTATGGAGCGGGGTAATGGCTCAACGGAAGATTTAACCGCTCGCGTACTGGATCTGGCGTCGCCAATTGGTCGTGGCCAGCGTGGTCTGATTGTTGCACCACCGAAAGCCGGTAAAACCATGCTGCTGCAGAACATCGCGCAGAGCCTGGCGCACAACTATCCGGACTGTACTCTGATGGTACTGCTGATCGATGAGCGCCCGGAAGAAGTGACGGAGATGCAGCGTCTGGTGAAAGGCGAAGTTATCGCCTCAACCTTCGATGAGCCAGCTTCACGCCACGTTCAGGTTGCTGAAATGGTGATCGAGAAGGCCAAGCGTCTGGTTGAGCACAAAAAAGATGTCATCATCCTGCTCGACTCAATCACACGTCTGGCACGTGCTTACAACACCGTGGTTCCTGCTTCAGGTAAAGTCCTGACCGGTGGTGTGGATGCCAACGCCCTGCATCGTCCAAAGCGTTTCTTTGGTGCTGCACGTAACGTGGAAGAGGGCGGTAGCCTGACCATCATCGCAACCGCGCTGGTTGATACCGGTTCGAAGATGGATGAAGTGATTTACGAAGAGTTTAAAGGTACCGGTAACATGGAACTGCATCTCGCCCGTAAAATCGCTGAAAAACGCGTCTTCCCGGCGATTGATTACAACCGTTCTGGTACACGTAAAGAAGAGCTGCTCACCTCTCAGGAAGAGCTGCAAAAGATGTGGATTCTGCGTAAGATTATTCACCCGATGGGCGAAATCGACGCAATGGAATTCCTCATCAACAAGCTGGCGATGACCAAAACTAATGATGAATTCTTCGATATGATGAAGCGTTCTTAATCCGATACTGCCTGGCCGAACCACAGATTCGGCTTTTTTAGTCCAGATGCGCAGAAAATCGACCTCACGCCACGTCTCAACGTGGCGTTTTTCATTTGTGAGCTATAGGATTGAACACTGGCAGGAGCATTTATAATGACTGTGGTAGCGATGGCGAACTTTTGACCGTTCGTCTGTCTCTTTATGCAGAATTCGGAATCCGACACAGCGATAGGCGCGCTTTTTCGCGTATGGTTGTGCGGGATGTTAGCTGAGAGCGTTTAACGTGAATTTACTCACTATGAGTACTGAGCTTGGTTTAATTTTTCTCTTTTCCCTGGCTTTCCTCTTTTTTGCTCGAAAAGCAGCTAAAAAAATTGGTTTAGTTGATAAGCCTAACTCACGTAAACGCCATCATGGCGCGATTCCGTTGGTGGGCGGCATTTCTGTGTTCGCAGGTATCTGCTTTACGTTTGCCATTACCAACTACTATCTGCCCCACGCGCTGCTCTATCTGGGCTGCGCCGGTGTTCTGGTGCTGGTTGGCGCACTGGATGACCGTTTCGATATCAGCGTCAAAATTCGTGCGGTGGTGCAGGCCATTGTCGCGCTGGTGATGATGTTTGGCGCAAAACTCTATCTGCTTAGCCTGGGCTTTATTGTCGGCCCGTTCGAACTTATCGTGGGCCCCTTCGGCTATGTGCTGACGCTGTTTGCCGTCTGGGCCGCGATCAACGCCTTTAATATGGTGGATGGGATTGACGGTCTGCTGGGCGGACTCTCCTCGGTCACTTTTGCCGCCATGGGGATCATCCTCTACTTCGACGGCCAGACCAGCCTCGCGATGTGGTGTTTTGCAATGATTGCCGCCACGCTGCCTTATATCCTGCTTAACCTCGGCTTCCTTGGGCGTCGCTTCAAAGTCTTTATGGGCGATGCCGGCAGTACCATGATCGGATTTACCATTATCTGGATTCTGCTGGAAACGACGCAGGGTCTGAGCCATCCCATTACGCCCGTTACCGCACTGTGGCTTATTGCCATTCCTCTGATGGATATGGTGGCGATTATGTATCGTCGCCTGCGTAAAGGCATGAGTCCGTTCTCGGCTGACCGCCAGCACATCCACCATCTGATTATGCGTGCCGGCTTTACCTCACGTCAGGCCTTTGTGCTGATTACCGTTGCGGCAGCCATTCTCGCCGGTATCGGTGTGCTGGGTGAATATCTGGCATTTATCCCCGAATGGGTGATGCTGCTGCTGTTCCTGGGCGCGTTTATGGTTTACGGCTACTGCCTCAAACATGCGTGGCGCGTGGCGCGACGAGTCCGCCGCATTAAGCGCCGTCTGAGCCATCATCGCGAAGCAAAAAACAAATTACCCTGAAAAGAGCTGATAAAGGATACCTCTGCCATGCCTTCTGACGTTGTGGACAACGAACTGGATATTCGCAGCTTTTGCTGCCGTTTATGGCGTGGCAAGCGCTGGATTATCGGGCTGGCGCTGCTGTTTGCTCTGGTCGCCTGGCTGGCCACGCTGCTGCTGAAACAGGTCTGGAGCACTACGGCGATCACCGATCGTCCGACGGTGAACATGCTGGGTTCTTACTATGCGCAGCAGCAATTCCTGACCAATCTGGATGTGCGCAACAACGCCTTAACCCTGTCCGCACCTTCACCTACGGTGATGGATCAGGTTTATCAGGAGTTCACCATGCAACTCGCCTCCTGGGATACGCGTCGTGAGTTCTGGCAGCAAACGGATTATTACAAGAGTCGTAAAACCGGCAATGCGCATAATGATGCCGCGCTGCTCGACGATATGATCGGCAATATCCTGTTTACGCCCGCTGACGCGGCACATAACCTGCCCGATAACATCAAACTCAAAGCGGAAACCGCTGGTGACGCCAATAATCTCCTGCGTCAGTACATCGCCTATGCCAGTGAGCGCGCCGCACGTCATCTGAATGATGAGTTAAAAGGTGCCTGGCGGGCGCGTACCGACCAGTTGCAGGCGCAGGTGAAACGTCAGGAAGATGTGGCTAACGCGGTGTTTCAGCGTCAGCAGCATCGACTGGAGCAGGCGCTGAAGATCGCCAGCCAGCAGGGCATCAATGAGAAACAGACGCGTGAAGTCGATGAAAATCTGGCAGACAGCGACCTGTTCCTGCTGGGCCAGCCGGTTTTACAGGGACAGCTGGATACGCTGCGCGCTACCGGTCCGGAGTTTGATATCAGCTATGATCAGAACAGAGCAATGCTGACCACGCTGCAGACCGGGCCAAAACTGAACAGCCAGTTCCAGACCTACCGTTATCTGCGTACGCCGGAAGAGCCGGTATCACGTGACAGTCCGCGACGTCTGTTCATGATGATTATGTGGGGTGCCATTGGGGCATTAACAGGCGCGGGAGTGGCGCTGGCACGTCGTCCGCGTCTGATGTCAGACACGCATGAGTGAGAGAAACAGTGTGAAAGTTCTGACGGTATTTGGTACTCGCCCCGAAGCGATCAAAATGGCACCGCTGGTTCAGGCGCTGGCGCAGGATCCCGCTTTCGAATCGCGACTGTGCGTCACCGCACAGCATCGCGAAATGCTCGATCAGGTGCTGCGCCTGTTCAAGCTGCAGCCGGACTATGATCTCAATATTATGCGTCCTGAGCAGGGGCTGACCGAGATCACCTGCCGCATTTTAGAGGGCATGAAAACCGTCCTGCTCGACTTCAAACCGGACATCGTGCTGGTGCATGGTGACACTACCACGACACTGGCGGCGAGCCTGGCGGCATTTTATCATCAGATTCCTGTCGGGCATGTGGAGGCCGGACTGCGTACCGGCGATCTCGCCTCGCCATGGCCGGAAGAGGGTAACCGTAAACTCACCGGTCATCTTGCCCATCTGCACTTCACTCCCACCTCCCGATCGCGTCAGAATCTGTTGCAGGAAAATCTGCCCGATGCGCGCATTATCGTGACCGGCAATACGGTCATTGATGCGCTGCTGTGGGTTCGCGACAGGGTGCTGGATGACAGCAATCTGAATGCACAACTGGCGGCGCGCTATCCGTTTCTCGACCCGGATAAGAAACTGGTGCTGGTCACCGGACATCGTCGCGAAAGCTTTGGCGGCGGCTTTGAACGTATCTGCAGCGCGCTGGCGCAGATTGCCCGCCAGCATCCCGAGGCGCAGATTGTCTATCCGGTGCACCTTAATCCCAATGTCAGCGAGCCGGTTAACCGGATTCTCAGCGGCATTGAGAATATCATTCTGATTGAACCGCAGGAGTATCTGCCTTTTGTCTGGCTGATGAACCGCGCCTGGCTCATCCTCACTGACTCCGGTGGCATTCAGGAGGAAGCACCTTCGCTGGGTAAACCGGTGCTGGTGATGCGTGATACCACTGAGCGGCCTGAAGCGGTCGACGCCGGAACCGTCAAACTGGTGGGGACCGATATCGCCCGAATCGTGGCGGAGGTCAGCACCTTGCTGACTGACGACGCTGCCTGGCAGGCGATGAGCCACGCCCATAATCCGTATGGCGATGGCAAAGCCTGTGGTCGTATTTTACAAGCCTTAAAAGATAACCGAGCCGAATTATGAGTTTTGAAACCATCTCCGTGATTGGACTGGGATACATTGGGCTGCCGACGGCAGCCGTTTTTGCCTCAAAGGGGAAAAAAGTGGTGGGCGTGGATATCAACGCGCGCGCTGTTGAAACCATTAATCGTGGCGCGATCCATATCGTGGAACCCGATTTAGATCAGGTGGTGCATGCGGCCGTTACGCGTGGCGATCTGCGCGCCACCACGCAGCCGGAAGCCGCCGACGCTTTTCTTATCGCCGTACCAACCCCTTTTAAAGATGAGCATCAGCCCGACCTGCGCTTTGTGAAAGCCGCGGCGGAGTCGATTGCGCCGGTACTGAAAAAGGGCGACCTGGTGATTCTGGAGTCGACCTCACCGGTGGGCAGCACTGAACAGATGGCCGACTGGCTGGCGGCGGCGCGTCCCGACCTGCGCTTTCCTCAGCACGGTGGTACGCCCGATATTTTTGTTGCCTACTGCCCGGAGCGCGTGCTGCCTGGTCAGGTGATGGTTGAGCTGATTAACAATGACCGGGTGATTGGCGGCATGACGCCAGCCTGTTCCGCCCGCGCCAGCGAGCTTTATCGGCTGTTTTTAAAAGGCGAATGCGTTGAAACCAACGCCCGTACCGCCGAGATGTGTAAGCTGACAGAAAACAGCTTCCGTGACGTGAATATCGCCTTTGCCAATGAGCTGTCGTTGATTTGTGCCGATCAGGGGATTAACGTCTGGGAGCTGATTGCGCTGGCGAATCGCCATCCGCGCGTCAACATTCTGCAGCCAGGTCCAGGCGTCGGCGGGCACTGTATCGCCGTCGATCCCTGGTTCATCGTGGCGCAGAATCCTGAATTAGCCCGCCTGATCCGCACCGCGCGCGAGGTCAATGACGCCAAGCCGCAGTGGGTGCTGGACCAGGTGAAAACCGCGCTGGCGGACTGCCTGACGCAGACCGGCAAGCGCGCCAGCGATATCACCATCGCCTGCTTTGGCCTGGCCTTTAAACCCAATATTGACGACCTGCGGGAAAGCCCGGCGGTGGGCGTGGCACAGAAAATTGCAGAGTGGCACAGCGGCACAACATGGGTGGTTGAACCCCACATTGAGCAGCTTGCTGGCGCACTGGCCGACAACGCCGGGCTGGTCTCTGGCGAGCAGGCGCTGGCACAGGCCGATATTCTGGTGATGCTGGTCGATCACCGCGCCTTCCGCGCCATTGATGCCGCCAGCGTTCAGCAGAACTGGATTGTCGACACCAAAGGTGTGTGGCGATGAGGCGTTTTCTGATCACGGGCGGTGCCGGTTTTATCGGTTCTGCACTGGTGCGCTTTTTGATCGCAGAAACCGAACATCAGGTGGTGGTGGTCGATAAACTCAGCTACGCCGGAAATCTGGCGTCACTCGCCAGCGTTGCCGACTCGCCCCGCTTTCATTTTGAGCAGGTCGATATCTGCGATCGCCCGGCACTTGATCAGGTGTTTGCCCGTCATCAGCCAGACTGTGTAATGCATCTTGCGGCTGAAAGTCATGTTGATCGCTCGATTGACGGGCCGGTGGCCTTTATCGAGACCAATATTGTCGGGACTTATCAGTTACTGGAAGCTGCGCGTTTTTACTGGCAAAACCTGGATGACGCGCGCAAAACCGCCTTTCTGTTCCACCATATCTCGACCGATGAAGTCTTTGGCGATCTGCATGACAGCCAGGCTTACTTCACTGAAACCACACCCTATGCGCCAAGCAGTCCTTACGCCGCCAGCAAGGCCAGCAGCGACCATTTAGTGCGGGCCTGGCTGCGCACTTACGGTCTGCCCACGCTGGTCACCAACTGTTCAAATAACTACGGTCCCTGTCATTTCCCGGAGAAGCTGATCCCGCTGACCATCATCAATGCGCTGGCCGGAAAAGCCTTGCCGGTTTACGGTAACGGACAGCAGATTCGTGACTGGCTCTACGTCGAAGATCACGCCCGCGCACTCTATCAGGTGGTCAGCTGTGGCAAGTCAGGCGAAACTTATAATATTGGCGGCCATAACGAGCGGCGCAATATTGAGGTGGTCGAAACTATCTGCAGCCTGCTTGAAGAGCTGGCCGCAGAGCAGAAACCTGCAGGGCTGTCGCATTACCGCGACCTGATTACCTATGTCACTGACCGCCCCGGTCACGATCAGCGCTATGCCATTGATGCCAGTAAAATTGCGCATGAACTTGGCTGGGTGCCGCAGGAAACCTTTGAAAGCGGCATGCGTAAAACCGTGGCATGGTATCTGGCCAATCCCACCTGGTGGCAGGCTATCCTGGATGGCCGCTATCAGGGCGAACGCCTCGGCTTATCGCAATAAACCCGCGTAAGGAGCAGCGATGAAAGGCATCATTTTAGCGGGAGGGTCGGGCACGCGGTTACACCCGATAACCCGTGCAGTATCAAAGCAACTTCTGCCGGTCTATGACAAACCGATGATCTACTATCCGCTCTCCGTGCTGATGCTGGCGGGTATTCGCGACATCCTGTTAATTACCACGCCGGAAGACCGGGCGCAATTTGAACGTCTGCTGGGCGATGGCAGTGAATTTGGGATACGCCTTAGCTATGCGGTGCAGCCAAGTCCCGATGGGCTGGCGCAGGCCTTTATCATCGGCGAATCCTTTATCGGCGCGGATAATTGCTGCCTGGTTCTGGGTGATAACCTCTATTTTGGCCAGGGCTTCAGCCCCAAGCTCCGGAAAGTTGTTGAGCAGAATCGTGGCGCAACGGTGTTCGGCTATCAGGTCATGGATCCGGAGCGTTTCGGTGTGGTGGAGTTTGACGATAACTTCAAGGCGATCTCGATTGAAGAGAAGCCACAGCAGCCGAAATCGCGCTGGGCAGTAACCGGGCTCTATTTTTATGACAATCAGGTTATTGAATTCGCGAAACAGGTGAAGCCCTCAGCGCGGGGCGAGCTGGAAATCACGGCCATTAACCAGATGTATCTGGAGCGTGGTGAGCTGACGGTCGAACTGCTGGGACGAGGGTTTGCCTGGCTGGATACCGGCACACACGACAGCCTGGTGGAAGCCAGCATGTTTGTGCAGACGGTGGAAAAACGTCAGGGCTTCAAAATTGCCTGCCTGGAGGAGATTGCCTGGCGTAACAGCTGGCTGAGTGATGACCAGTTGCGGGCCGCGGGTGAAGCGCTGACAAAAACCGGCTACGGCCAATACCTGCTGGATTTATTACATGCCCGTCCACGTCAATATTAATCCCCTTAGCTGGGAGAGCGCGTTCTTCGGTGTTGAGACCGTGCGGCTGGAGCCGGAAGGTGACATCCCGCTGGAACAGGCGCTGCGTCACCCCTGTGCGCTGATGCAGATGAAAGTCGCTGCCAGCGAGACGGCGCTGATTGATACGCTGCAGCAGCACCAGTTCCGGCTGGCAGAAGGCGAAGCAGATCTGACGCTGGCGGTGAAACAGACAGAACGGCAGGCGGGAATTCGCATCGCGCGCGAAGCCCAGATCCCGCTACTGCGCGATGCTGCCTCACAGCTCTTCAGCCAGAGTCGTTTTCGCGCGCCCTGGTATGCGCCGGACGCCAGCGGACGCTTCTATGCGCAGTGGATTGAAAATGCGGTGTGCGGGGCATTTGACGATCAGTGTCTGGTGGCAAGCGATGCCGCGGGTCAGCTGCAGGGATTTGTTTCGCTGCGCGCGGTGGATGGCGATGCCCGCATTGGCCTGCTGGGCGTATTGCCCGACGCGCAGGGCCAGGGGCTGGGTCAGCGATTGATGCTGGCGGCAGCAGACTGGGCGCGGGTACGGCAGCTGGCTCAGCTTCGGGTTGCTACCCAGCTCAGCAATCTCACGGCGATGCGCCTCTATTTACGCAGCGGTGCCCGGCTCGACAGCACCGCGTACTGGTTTTACAGGAAAGGTCATGATTCCATTTAATGCGCCCCCGATTGTGGGCACAGAAATTGAGTATATGCAGTCGGCGATGAACAGCGGCAAGCTGTGCGGCGATGGTGGATTTACCCGTCGCTGTCAGCAGTGGATGGAGCAGCGTTTTGGCAGCAAAAAAGTGCTGCTGACCCCCTCCTGTACCGCTTCGCTGGAGATGGCGGCGCTGTTAATCGATCTGCAGCCTGGCGATGAAGTGATTATGCCGAGCTACACCTTTGTCTCTACCGCCAACGCCTTTGTACTGCGCGGCGCACGCATTGTGTTTGTCGATGTGCGCCCGGACACCATGAACATCGATGAAACGCTGATCGAAGCGGCCATCACTGACAAAACCCGCGCCATTGTGCCGGTGCATTACGCAGGCGTGGCCTGTGAAATGGACACCATTATGGCGCTGGCGGCAAAGCATAAGCTGTTTGTGATTGAAGATGCGGCGCAGGGCGTGATGTCACGCTACAAAGGTCGTGCGCTGGGCACCATCGGTCATATTGGCTGCTTCAGTTTCCACGAAACCAAAAACTACACCGCCGGCGGCGAAGGTGGCGCGACACTCATTAACGACGCCAGCCTGGTCGAGCGCGCCGAGATCGTGCGGGAAAAAGGCACCAACCGCAGCCAGTTCTTCCGGGGTCAGGTCGATAAATATACCTGGCGCGATATGGGATCGAGCTATCTGATGGCCGATCTGCAGGCAGCCTATCTCTGGGCGCAGCTGGAAGCCGCCGAAGGTATCAACCAGCAACGGTTACGCATCTGGCAGCGTTATTACGATGCGCTGCAGCCGCTGGCGGCTCAGGGACGCATCAGTCTGCCGGTGATCCCCGCCAGCTGTGAACACAATGCGCACATGTTCTACATCAAACTGCGCGATCAGGACGATCGTCAGGCACTGATAAACTGGATGAAAGAAGCCGAGATACTGACGGTGTTTCACTATATTCCGCTGCACAGTTCGCCCGCCGGTGAGCGCTTCTCGCAGTTTGTCGGCGACGATCGCTTTACCACGCGGGAAAGTGAGCGCCTGCTGCGCCTGCCGCTGTTTTATAACCTGTCGGATAATAATCAGAGCACGGTTATCAGCTCACTGCTGAGCTTCTTTTCCTGATGTCATTAGCCAGAGCCTCAGTGTGGACCGCGTCGTCCACGCTGGTAAAAATTGTGGCCGGCCTGCTGGTGGTCAAACTGCTGGCAGTCAGCTTCGGACCCGAGGGTGTCGGCCAGGCGGGGAACTTCCGTCAGTTGATCACCGTGCTGGGCGTGCTGGCTGGCGCAGGCATCTTTAATGGCGTTACCACCTATGTGGCGCAGTATCAGCAGCAGTCCGAACAATTGCGGGCGATGGTGGGCACGGCATCAACCATGGTGCTGGGCTTTTCCGGTGTGCTGGCGCTGCTGTTTCTGCTGGCGGCTGCACCCATCAGCATCGCGCTGTTTGGTCACGACCGCTATCAGGGCGTTATCCGCGTAGTGGCGTTTCTTCAGCTCGGCATCGCCTGGGCCAACTTTACCCTGGCGCTGCTGAAGGGCTATCGCGACGCGCGCGGAAATGCGCTGGCACTGATTCTCGGCAGCCTGATTGGCCTGGCGGGTTATCTGCTCTGCTGGTGGCTGGGTGGCTATCAGGGGGCGCTGATTGGCCTCGCGCTGGTGCCAGCCTTGCTGCTGCTGCCTGCACTACTGATGCTGAAACGCCGTGCGCCGTTGCCGCTTAGCTGGCTGCGACCACAATGGCATCCTGAGCTGGCCCGTAATCTGGCAAAATATACGCTGATGGCGCTGATCACTGCCGTGACCCTGCCGGTCGCCTGGGTGTTGATGCGTAATCTGCTGGCGGAGCAGCAGGGCTGGGCACAGGTCGGATTGTGGCAGGGCGTCACCAGCATTTCCGATGCCTATCTGCAATTTATTACCGCGACGTTTAGCGTCTGGCTGCTGCCGACGCTGGCGCGGCTGGATAACAAACGCGACATCGCGCGCGAGATTGGCCGTGCACTGCGCTTTGTACTGCCCGCCGTGGCGGTTGCCAGCCTGGGTGTCTGGGTACTGCGCGATTTCGCCATCAGCCTGCTTTTTTCTGAAGCTTTTCGCGGGATGCGCGATCTCTTTGTCTGGCAGCTGTGCGGTGATGTTTTTAAGGTCGGCGCCTATGTTTTCGGATATCTGGTTATCGCCAAAGCCTCGCTGCGCTTTTATGTTCTGACTGAGATCAGCCAGTTCCTGTTGCTGACCCTGTTCTCACGCTGGTTGATCCCGTTACATGGCGCGACGGGTGCGGCGCAGGCCTATATGTTTACCTATATGGCTTACTTTGCCCTGTGTTGTGGCGCTTTTATTGTTTACTGCCGGAAAAAATGACTTTAATTCACGTTTTGGGATCGGATATTCCCCACCACAATCTTACGGTGCTGCGCTTTTTCAACGACGTACTCAGCGTTGAGCAGCCTGCGGCTGCGCCACGCCATTTTATGGTGGTCACGCAGCAGCCTGAGAGCCTGGCGCCGTTCAGTGCCTTGCAGATCGAGTGCTTTGCCAGCAAGAAAGCGCTGGCGCAGGCGGTACTGCAGCGGGCCAGAAATCGTCAGCAGCGTTTTTTCTGCCACGGTCAGTTTAACCCATGGATCTGGCTGGCATTACTCAGCGGTAAGCTGCGTCGTTCACAGCTGTTCTGGCACGTCTGGGGCGCCGATCTCTATGAAGATTCGCGCAGCCTGAAGTTTCGCCTGTTCTATCTGGTTCGCCGGATAGCGCAGGGGCGCGTTGCACAGGTTTTTGCGACCCGTGGCGACCTGCATCACTATCAGCAGCGCCATCGGCGCGTACCCGGTTCACTGCTCTATTTTCCGACCAGAATGCCCGCCGCAGCCGTTGAATCTGCGCCGTCAGAGCCTTTTACGCTATTGTTGGGCAACTCGGGCGATCCGAGTAACCGGCATATCGAAGGCTTAAAAGCGATTCACGCGCAGTTTGGCGAGCAGGTGCGTATTGAGGTCCCATTGGGCTATCCGCCAGGCAATGAGGCTTATATCAGCCAGATTCAGGCCGCAGCAGAGGGACTGTTCCCGCAGGGGCAGGTGAATCTGATGCGTGAAAACCTGGCGTTTGATGATTACTTAGCCCTGCTGGCGCGCTGCCATGTCGGCTATTTTATGTTTGAACGTCAGCAGGGGGTGGGAACACTCTGCCTGCTGATCCAGGCCAACGTGCCGTTTGTCCTGACCCGCAAAAATCCATTCTGGCGTGATGTGGCAGAGCAGCAGCTTCCTGTATTGTTCAGCGAAGATACGCTGTCGCCTGCGGTGGTCGCCGAGGCCCGTCGTCAGCTGATGAGCTGTGATAAACAGGCTATCGCCTTTTTTGCGCCGGGTTATCTGGCGGGCTGGCGGGCCGCGTTACAGCTCAGCGAAGGAGAGATGTCATGAGTCTTATGCAGTTTGGCGGCCTGCTGGTGGTCTATCTGCTGTCGCTGGTTTTTATTCTGACCCTCACCTGGCGGGAGTTTAAGCGCGTCCGTTTTAACTTTCATCTGTTCTTCACGCTGCTGTTCTTACTGACCTTTTACTTCGGCTTCCCGCTGACCTCCGTGCTGGTGTTTCGCTTTAATGTCAACGTGGTGCCGGTTGAGAACCTGCTGGAGGCGCTGCTTTCGGCTACGGCATTTTACGCCATTTATTACGTCAGCTATAAAGTGCGGCTGAAACCCGCCAGTGCGTCTCCGGCGAAGCCCTGGCTGCAGATGAATCGCGTCGAAACCCATCTTACCTGCGTGATCCTGGCGCTGGTAGCGCTGGGAACCGTGACGGTGTTCTTCATTCATAACGGTTTTCTGCTGTTCCGCCTGACCGCCTATAACCAGATTTTCTCCAGTGAAGTATCGGGTGTGGCGCTTAAGCGCTTCTTCTATTTCTTTATCCCGGCAATGCTGATCCCCTACTTTTTGAATCCGACGCGCCGCAACTGGCTGCTGTTCCTGGTGGTGACCGTTGCCTTTGGCTTACTGACCTACGCGCTGGTGGGCGGTACCCGCGCCAATATCATTATTGCGTTTGCCCTGTTCCTGTTTATCGGGATTACCCGCGGCTGGATCACTTTGTGGATGCTGGCAACGGCGGGCGTACTGGCGATTGCAGGGATGTTCTGGCTGGCACTGCGCCGCTATAACCTCGACGTTATGGGCGATGAAGCGTTCTATACCTTCCTCTATCTGACGCGTGATACCTTCTCGCCGTGGGAGAATCTCGCTTTGTTACTGGATAATTACGCCAGGATTGAGTTTCAGGGGCTTGCGCCACTGTGGCGTGATTTCTACGTTTTTATTCCGACCTGGCTCTGGCCGGATCGGCCGCTGGCGGTATTAAACAGTGCTAACTACTTCACCTGGGAAGTGCTGAACAACCATTCTGGCCTGGCGATTTCACCCACGCTGATAGGGTCGCTGGTGGTGATGGGCGGGGTCTGGGCGATTCCGATCGGTGCGGTCGCGGTAGGGATGATTATAAAAGCCTTTGATGCGATCTATCAGCGTGGCTGCCTTGAGACCAACCGTTACACCGGCGCCATCCTGCAAAGCTTCTGTTTTGGCGCGGTCTTTAACATGATCGTGCTGGCACGCGAAGGCCTTGATGCGTTCGGTTCACGCGTAGTGTTTTTCTGCATCATTTTTGCTGCCTGTCTTGGCATGGCTAAATTACTTTTCTGGTTACTGGATCGCGCAGGTTTAATTCGCGACCGCAGCAGGCGGGTGTTGCACAGCCCGCTCTGAGTAACCTCTGGGATTGACGGAAGATATGACAAAGTTAACTGAGACGCCGCAGTACCGGATCCGCGGCGTTGAGTTGTATGGCTTCGAAAACATGCCGTCGGCGGTGAACTTTCTGATGCCGCCGCAGAGCGTACGCAGCGGTATTTTAGTGGCGATCAATGCGGAGAAGATCCTGACCGCTGAGCGGGATGAGGGATTACGCACGCTGTTAGCGCAGGCGGAATATGCATATGCCGATGGCATCAGCATTGTGCGATCAATTCGTAAAAAGTATCCGCAGGCGTCGGTGCAGCGCATTGCCGGTGCAGATTTATGGGAAGCGCTGATGGAACGCGCCGGGCGGGAAGGAACGCCTGTGTTTCTTATCGGCGGTCGTCAGCAGGTACTGGATGAAACCTGCGATAAGCTACGTCGTCAGTGGAATGTGAATATTGTCGGGGCGCAGGACGGCTATTTTGCGCCAGCCGATCAGGATGCGCTGTTTGCCCGGATTGCGGCCAGTGGCGCGAAGCTGGTGACTGTAGCGCTGGGATCGCCACGTCAGGAGCTATTGATGCTGGCGTGTCGTGCGTACTGGCCTGATGCGCTCTATATGGGTGTGGGTGGAACGTACGATGTTTTCACCGGCCATGTGAAGCGTGCGCCTAAGATCTGGCAGCGGCTGGGGCTGGAGTGGCTCTATCGTCTGATTCGGCAGCCAAGCCGCCTGCGCAGGCAATTAAAACTGCTTAAATATTTGCGCTATCACTGGCGTGGCGATCTCTGATATTGCTGATAAATGCCGCATTTTTACGCGTTGTGAGAGAGGAAATGCACTATTTGTCGACAAAATGCACAAAGCGTAATCAAACGCGTCTTTTTATTTAAAAAGCACTAGACACGATGGGCGCTTATCTCTAGTATGCACATCCGCAACGGCGCTACGCGCCCGTAGCTCAGCTGGATAGAGCGCTGCCCTCCGGAGGCAGAGGTCTCAGGTTCGAATCCTGTCGGGCGCGCCATATCGTTTGTGCGCATGAGCTTCGGTGGTTGATTTACCGCGGTTGGCAGTAGAGATTTAAATGCTGCAGGTTTTAACTTGTGACATTAAGTATTGTGGTGGCTATAGCTCAGTTGGTAGAGCCCTGGATTGTGATTCCAGTTGTCGTGGGTTCGAGTCCCATTAGCCACCCCAGATTTTGCTGGGAAACGCGAAGGTGGCGGAATTGGTAGACGCGCTAGCTTCAGGTGTTAGTGTCTTAACGGACGTGAGGGTTCAAGTCCCTCTCTTCGCACCAGGCAAAACAGTTAAAAAAATCGGCGAGTAGCGCAGCTTGGTAGCGCAACTGGTTTGGGACCAGTGGGTCGGAGGTTCGAATCCTCTCTCGCCGACCATTTTAGAAACCTGTCTGAAAAGACAGGTTTTTTTTCGTCTGCAGAAAAGAGGATGAGAATTTCTGCGGGAGATTTGGGTAGGGTGCAGAGGGGCAGCGTAGCTGTAAATCCGAGCCTGCGAAGGGAATACGGTCAGATCGGAAAGGCGCTAATGCCATCCATGGCCGCTCGGCCCACGCCGTCCCTGGCGTGGGACGCTTTCCTCCTCTGACCGTGTTCCCTGCGCTTCGAGCATATTCATTGCTGTAAACCTTCTGAAGCTCATGTAAGTACTTGATGTTTCTGCCATACGTGAAGCGAAAGGTGTATGCTCCCTGAAGCCCGCACAGCGGTGAGAGCGGGCAGGGTGTGAGCTTATCCGTTGCAACCAGAGTTACTATGCTTTGATTCCGCTCGCAATATAAGCAGGAGCAACAGCGTCGTGAATTGCCGACAAATAAGTCATTGTTATTGTTGAGTTCACAGAGAGATTGACCTTGCTGTCTCCATTCAGAGACAGAGAAAATGCCAGCTGTCGCTGGATACCGACAATTCCTGGCAGGCCTCCCGGATAAAGCTTTCAGCTCATTCTTTAACTTGCTGATTTATAGTGATTTTAAAAATAATCATAAACCTGGCACGGCTTGTGCAATACTTCTGCTGTAGATGCTCATTCCACCTCTTATGTCTGCTGATGCTACATAAACCTGGGAATGACGCAGAGCCAATTTTAGGTACCTGTTGTCTGCCTGCCTGTATCGCGAAAGCCTTACAGGGTTAACAGACACTACGTTGAGTCAGGTACCTCCCGGTTGTCTTACCGACCTGATCTTGCACCTGCCAGTGGCAGGTGTTTTTTTTTGCCTGCGAAAGCGTGTTGGCAGATTGCGGGCACAAAAAAGCCGGGCAAGCCCGGCTTTATCAGGTATGAAAAGAGGATCAGGCGTTGGGATTGTTCTTTAATGTGAGTAACAACCCTTCACGACGCATCTTCGCCGCTTCTTCCGGGCGACGCAGACGATCATAAACATCCGCCAGCCATGCATAATCAAACGCGTCAGGACGCTGTGCCAGCGCCTGCTGCAGTGCCTCAGCAGCCTGCTGCCATTCACCGTGACGCATCAGCAACTGCCCCAGCGTACTGTGCAGCAGCGGTGTTGCGCCGTGTTGTTTGATTTGCTGGCGTAAAACTTTCTCCAGCGCTTCCGGATTACCGCTTTTGATGCGAGGCATCAGCAGTACCAGACGATCGTCATAATGACGCTTGAGGCCCTCCAGCACGATCGATTGCGCGGTGTCGTGATCGTTGCATTCAATCAGATGATCCGCCATGGCCACCTGCAGCGTCGTATCCTGACGGGTTTTGCGGCTCAGATCGTTCCACCAGCGCTTCAGCCCATCGCTGCCCTGGTCGGCCATCGCCTGATTCATCAAACCCAGCCAGGCCTGCTGCTGTAACGCATCACGATGCAGCTCATCGCCGACCTGCGCCTTCTGCATGGCGGGCAGAATATCCAGCAATGCACTCCAGGCGCCTGTGCGGACATACGCCTGTTCGGCCAGGCGCAGCACTTCAGGGTGACGCGGTGCCACTTCCAGCAGACGGTCAATGCTATGACGCGCAGCATGATCTTCGTTACGTGCCAGCTGAATACGTGCGCGGGCAATTTCTACCGGAATGGTGTTGCTCTCCGACAGCTCTGCAGCACGTTCAAGATGTTGATTGGCACGACTTTCATCACCACGCTGTTGCGCAGCTTCTGCTGCCAGCAGGTAGTTCGCTACCGGTACATCAGCGTGCTCGGCATCTTTAGAAAGCAGTTTTTCCACCTGACGGTGGTCGCCTTCTGCCAGCTTCATCAGCGCCGACTGAGTATGACGCTGGGCGCGACGGCGTTTACGTCCGGTAAACCAGCCTCGGGTACGCGCACCGGTGTGCAGCACGCGGCGCAGCAGCCATTCCACGGCCAGAATCACCAGCAGGCTGAGGATGAGGATAATGACCAGGCCGGTGACACTGGTTTCGATATTCCAGTTATCGGTCTGAATCAGCACGTAGCCCTGATGACCGGCAATCATCGGTCCCAGCACCACGCCAGCAATCAGCAGGATAAAGAGGATAAATACCTTAAGCATGCTTAGCCTCCCTGCTGATTAGCAGCGGCAGAAGGTTGCGCTAACAGGTTCCGAACGCGGGTCTGCATCAGCTGCTCCAGCAACGGCTGGCTTTCCAGGTTATCCGGCAGATCCATATTGATGTTCTGCTGGCTCAGCTCATCCAGCTGGGCAAGGAAGGCTTTGGTGGCGGCATCATTGGTGTCGTACCAGGCGCGAACCCACGCGGACACGGTATCGATAGATTGTTTATAAATCTCATCCTGATGACGCGGTACCGCCTGAGCCGCAATCAGCAGACGCGAGCGGATATTCTCACGCAGGTACACATCCTGATTAGGTGCCAGCAGCGGCTGTGCGGTGTTATCGCGGCGACGGATGGTAATAAAGTCATCCATAAAATTATGCCAGCTTTTCACCAGATTCTGGCGCCATTCGCGCACGGAACCTGAGAGTTCACCGCCATCGCTGTCCATCGGCGCATCATCGCTGTCGTTATCGGCCAGACGCAGATTATCAACGTTGTTCGACAGCTGGTTCAGTTTGAGGATCACGCCGTCATAATCGACCTGCGTAACAGAAGAGAGGTTACTGATATCCTGGGTCAGCGCACGACGCACATTCATGACGCTGGGATCGTTCATGTCGGCCAGGCTGGCATCGGCGCTTTTCAGCAGTGCAGCGGCGGTGGTGACATCCTGGTCGCTCCAGAGTTTACGGCCAGCCAGTTTCACCAGATAGTCCGCCTGTGCCAGCAACCAGCTGCGTACGTCGTTACCAGAAATCACGGCCACTTTTTCACGCAGGGTTTCCAGCTCTTTTGCTGACGCGTTCTGCTGTGTCTGGGCTGTCTGTAACGCGGTTTCGGCGCCGCTCAGCTGCTGAGTCAGTTGCTGTTTGTCGCTGCTGGCCTGCTGTTGCAACGCGCTTAATTGTTCGCTCAGCTTCTGATTGGTTTGTGCCTGTAAATCAGCCTGATGTTTCCCGTTAAGGTATAAACCCGCACCAATCGCCAGCGCAATGACAATCGCAACTGCACCCAACACCATGCCACCATTTTTCGCATTACGCGGTGGTGTGCTGTTGCTGGAAGGAGAGCGGTCGACCGCTGGGGTGGTTTCTTCAACCATGGCGGAGGAGTCTTTTTGTTCCGTCATATGTGGCACATCCCATTGTTAAAGTTCAGCGTAACGCGCGCAGCAGCGCATCGTTATCGGCACCATCGGCTACCTGAATATCCTGCCAACCCAATCCTGCGGCCAGGGTAGCCAAACGTTCACTGACGACAACCAGTCGGCAGTTGAGCAGCCATTCCTCGCGATCAACTGCGGGGAACAGCGAAAAAAGCTGTTGTAACATTTCACCGCTGGTCACCACCAGCACCGAGACACCGCGATCGCGCCAGCGGCGTCCTTCAACGGGTCCATCATAATACTTCTGGCAGCGCTGATAACAGGCTGCAAATGACACCTCGGCACCTCGGCGGGTTAATGTCTGTGCCAGCAACTCGCGTCCGGGATCGCCACGCAGGATCAGCGCACGTTTACCGGCAACCTGCTGAAGGGTATTCAGCTGAATCAACTCTTCACTGGTTTCATGCGCATGAGGCCAGGTCACCTGCTGTCCGCTGGCGGTATGAAACGCCAGTGCGGTGCTGCGACCAATTGCATAATAGTCCAGCTCAGCGGGCCATGCTGTGATGGTGTGTTGTGCGTAATGTATAACCTGCTGAGAAAGGATAAAAACCAGGTCGCCAGGGCGAAGTGCGGCGAGCTTTTGTGGCAGAGAGGTGAGATCAGCGCCCGGCGCAAATTCGATCAGCGGCAGGCTCCACGCCTGTTTGCCAAGGGCATGCAGGCGTGACACCAGCTCTGCCGCTGCAGGTTCCGGGCGCGTCACCAGAATGGTCATGCCGGCGGCTGCCCCTGGTAAACTTCTTTCAGGATTTCACGGGCGCCGCCATTCAGCAGTTCATCGGCCAGTGAAATACCCATCTGTTCAGCCTGAGCGCGGGGACCCCGGCGTTCGCCGCTGACCATGACCCGGCCATCCGGTGCGCCGACCATGCCGCGCAGCCAGAGGTCATCGCCTTCCAGCACCGCGAAGCTGCCGATTGGCACCTGGCAGCCACCCTCTAAACGGGTATTCATGGCGCGCTCCGCTCTGACACAGACTTCGGTGTCAGCGTGATTCAGCGCCTGCAGCAGGCCGATTAAGGTGGTGTCGTCCAGACGGCATTCAATGCCGACCGCACCCTGACCCACGGCGGGCAGGGAAACTTCGGCAGGCATCGCCTGACGAATGCGATCTTCCAGTCCCAGGCGTTTCAGCCCGGCGACAGCAAGAATAATCGCGTCATACTCTCCGGCATCAAGCTTGCCGAGGCGGGTGCCGACATTGCCTCGCAGCGAGCGGATCACCAGATCCGGACGGCGCGCACTAATCTGGCACTGACGGCGCAGGCTGGAGGTGCCGACAATGGCACCCTGTGGCAGCGCGTCGATGGAGTCATAATGATGAGAAACGAACGCATCGCGCGGATCGTCGCGCTCGCAGATGGTTACCAGGCCCAGACCTTCCGGGAAATTGACCGGCACATCCTTCATCGAGTGCACCGCCATATCGGCACGGCCATCCTGCATCGCCAGCTCAAGCTCTTTAACAAACAGCCCTTTGCCACCCACTTTTGCCAGCGGCGTATCAAGGATAATGTCACCTTTAGTGACCATAGGCACCAGCTCAACGCGCAGTCCCGGATGGGCACTCATGAGTCGTTGCTGTACATAATGTGCCTGCCATAATGCGAGCGGGCTTTGTCTTGTAGCAATTCTGAAAATTTTGTCTAACATGCTGTTAACCATTTTTATCGTTCACTGAATATCCTATCATCTCTGGGTGAAGAGTGTCAGTTTCAACGGATTGAAAACGGCCTGCACGCGGTTTCAGGCCGGTTTATTACGCCATAACGTGGGAACCAGAGCTGAAAAGGCGGGAAGCTGGTAAGAACGTGCTAAACTGTCAGGTAGCGCAACTTTCTTTACGGTCAATCTGCAGAGTGTTAGATTGATCACGTTTCCAGCAATTATCTGCCCACTTTTTTACTTTATAAGCGGCAGAGTGTGGAAACAGGGTGCTTAAACACTGGGACAATCAGGCGAAACGTCTTGTACCTCTACATTGAGACACTGAAACAGAGACTGGATGCAATCAACCAGCTGCGCGTTGATCGTGCGCTGGCTGCCATGGGACCCGCTTTTCAGCGCGTCTACAGTCTGCTGCCAACCTTATTACATTATCAACATCCGCAGATGCCGGGTTACCTTGAAGGTAGCGTTCCACATGGCATCAGCTTCTTCACGCCTGATGAAAATCAGCGTCAGCTGCTGGCCGATCTCACCGGCGACAGCGATCTGCGTCATGCCGATGCGCCGAAAGGCGAAATGCCGATCACGGCGATCTATTCCATGGGCAGTACCTCATCTGTCGGCCAGAACAGCGTCTCGGATCTCGATATCTGGGTCTGCCATCAATCCTGGCTCGATAATGAAGAGCGTCTGAATCTGCAGCGCAAATGTACGCTGCTGCAGAAGTGGTGCGTTTCGATGGGCGTGGAGGTGAGTTTCTTTCTGATTGATGAGAACCGCTTCCGCCACAACGAAAGCGGCAGTCTGGGCGGTGAAGATTGCGGTTCAACACAACATATTTTACTGCTGGATGAGTTTTACCGTACCGCGGTTCGTATGGCGGGCAAACGCATCCTGTGGAATATGGTGCCGGGCGAAGAAGAGCACAATTACGACGACTATGTAATGTCGCTCTACGCCAAAGGCGTGCTGACCCCTAATGAGTGGCTCGACCTTGGCGGCCTCGGCACGCTGTCGGCGGAAGAGTATTTCGGTGCCAGCCTGTGGCAGCTCTATAAAAGCATCGACTCCCCGTATAAAGCCGTACTGAAAACGCTGCTGCTGGAAGCCTACAGCTGGGAATACCCGAACACGCAACTGCTGGCGATGGATATTAAACAGCGCCTGCATGACGGTGAAATCATCTGCTTCGGGCTTGATCCTTACTGCATGATGCTGGAGCGCGTCACGCACTATCTGACCAGCGTTGACGATCAGCCGCGTCTTGACCTGGTGCGTCGCTGCTTCTACCTCAAAGTGTGTGAAAAGCTCAGCACCGAAGATCATCAGCACCGCACCGGCTGGCGTCGCGAAATTTTATCGCAGCTGGTCAAAGAGTGGGGCTGGAACGAAGAGAAGATTGCCATTCTGGATAACCGCGCTGAGTGGAAAATCGAGCGGGTGCGCGAAGCCCACAATGAATTGCTGGATGCGATGATGCAGAGTTATCGCAACCTGATCCGCTTTGCCCGCCGCAATAACTTAAGCGTCAGCGCCAGCCCGCAGGATATCGGTGTGTTGACCCGTAAACTGTATGCCGCGTTTGAAGCGCTGCCGGGCAAGGTGACGCTGGTGAATCCGCAGATTTCGCCCGATCTCTCCGAACCCAATCTGACCTTTATTCATGTGCCGCCTGGCCGAGCCAACCGTTCCGGCTGGTATCTCTATAACCAGGCACCGGACATGGATTCGATTATCAGCCATCAGCCGCTGGAATATAACCGCTACCTGAATAAACTGGTGGCGTGGGCGTGGTTCAATGGTCTGCTGACCCGTAAAACCCGGCTGCATATAAAAGGCAATGAGGTTTGCGATCTGGCGCGTCTGCAGGAGCTGGTTAACGATGTTTCCAGCCACTTCCCGCTGCGTCTGCCTTCGCCGACGCCAAAAGCGCTCTACAGTCCGTGCGAAATCCGGCATCTTGCGATTATTGTTAACCTTGAACACGATCCAACGGCGGCCTTCCGCAATCAGGTGGTGCACTTCGACTTCCGTAAGCTGGATGTCTTTAGTTTTGGTCAGCAGCAGCAATGCCTGATTGGCAGCATCGATCTGCTCTATCGCAACTCCTGGAATGAGGTACGTACGCTGCACTTCAGCGGCGAACAGGCGATGATCGAAGGGCTGAAAACCATACTCGGCAAGATGCATCAGGATGCTGCACCGCCCGATACGGTGGAAGTGTTCTGCTACAGCCAGCATCTGCGCGGTCTGATTCGGACGCGGGTACAGCAGCTGGTCTCAGAATGCATTGAGCTTCGTCTCTCCAGCACACGTCAGGAGCCGGGGCGCTTTAAAGCGCTGCGTATGGCGGGCGAGACCTGGGGCCTGTTCTTTGAACGCATGAGCGTTTCGGTGCAGAAGCTGGAAAATGCGGTTGAGTTTTACGGCGCGATCTCCAACAACAAGCTGCACGGATTGTCGATCAAAGTCGAAACGAATCAGACGCCGCTGCCACCCGTGGTCAACGGTTATGCCAGCGAAGGCATTATTCAGTTCTTCTTTGAAAACACCACCGATGAGCGTGGCTTCAATATCTACATCCTCGATGAGACCAATCGGGTTGAGGTCTATCATCACTGTGAAGGCAGCAAAGAGGAGCTGGTGCGTGACGTCAGCCGGTTCTACTCCTCATCGCACGATCGCTTTACCTATGGTTCGAGCTTTATCAACTTCAACCTGCCGCAGTTCTACCAGATTGTGAACACCGGTGAGCGATTCCAGGTGATTCCGTTCCGTAGCCAGACGCTGACGCAGCTGTGTACGTCGCAGCCTGACAACGACAACAGCGACTATCAGCCACGCTATCAGGTGCACTGATGCTGACGGGCTGCCTGCGCCCTGCAGGTGGCCGCTATCTTCCCGGCTTGTCACCCGCTTCACGCTATTTGCGGGCATTTCCTGTTGCTTTTCCACCTTCAACTGCGATGATAAGCATCCAGGTAAAGGACATGAAGAGCATAAAGAATGAAGAAAGTAATAAGCCTGTTGGCCATGACACTGGCAGTAACCAGCCTTGCAGGTTGTGGTCTGAAAGGGCCGCTCTACTTCCCGCCGAAGGATCAGCCGAAGAAACAACAATCGCCGACCGAAAGCCAGAAAGCGGATGCCACGAAAGCCGATGTTGGCGGTCTGGTGACCGGCAATTCAGGCGCACAAGTGAACTAATCTGATGGCTTATCCGGCGGAGCAAAAAATGCAGTTCTCCAAAATGCACGGTCTCGGCAACGATTTTATGGTTGTGGATGCGGTGACACAAAACGTCTTCTTTTCGCCTGAATTGATCCGCCGGCTGGCCGATCGTCATCTGGGGATCGGTTTTGATCAACTGCTGATTGTTGAACCGCCTTACGATCCCGATCTCGATTTCCACTATCGCATTTTCAACGCCGACGGCAGTGAAGTCGCACAGTGCGGCAACGGTGCGCGCTGCTTTGCCCGCTTTGTTCAGCTGAAAGGGCTGACCAACAAAAGTGACATCCGGGTCAGTACGCAGAATGGCCGTATGGTGTTGACCGTCACGCCTGACGACCAGGTGCGCGTGAACATGGGCGAGCCAAACTTTGAGCCTCAGCAGGTGCCATTCCGCGCTAACAAAGCTGAAAATCTCTATCTGCTGCGTGTGGCCGAACAGACGGTGATGCTGGGTGCAGTGTCGATGGGCAATCCGCACTGCGTTATTCAGGTTGAAAGTGTCAAAACCGCGCAGGTTGAACTGCTGGGCCCGATTCTGGAGAGTCATGAACGCTTCCCGGATCGTGTCAATGTCGGTTTTATGGAGATTATCAATCCCGAACATATCCGCCTGCGCGTCTACGAACGCGGTGCCGGTGAAACGCAGGCGTGCGGCAGCGGCGCCTGTGCTGCCGTTGCATGTGGCATTCAGCAGGGGATTCTGGCACCCAAAGTGCGTGTCGACCTGCCTGGCGGAACGCTGCATATCACCTGGAAAGGCGCCGGTCAGCCGCTCTATATGACCGGCCCTGCAACACACGTCTACGATGGGTTTATTCATCTATGAAAAATATCGAAGAGCAGGCTGACAGTTCGGTTCTGCTGGACGATCAGGCCGTCAGTGATTATCTGCGGCAGAATCCCGATTTCTTCATCCGCAATGCCCGCGCAGTTGAACAGATGGCCGTGCCGCATCCGGTGCGCGGCAGCGTCTCTCTGGTTGAATGGCATATGGCGCGACAACGCAATCACATCCAGCGGCTGGAAGAAGAGATCACGCTGCTGATGGAGCAGGCCAGCGCTAACCACGAACTGTTTGACCGTCTGCTGTCGCTGGAGAGCCATCTGGCCGCGGCTGACTCGCTGCAGGATATGCTCAACCGTCTGCATCGCTGGGCGCGTGAGCTGGGCCTGGCGGGTGCCAATGTGCGGCTGTTCAGTGATAAATGGCTGCTGGGCGCGCCCTCCGATTTCTTTCAGCTGAGCCTCTCGCGTCAGGCGTTTGAACCGCTGCGTATTCAGCGCTTCGGTAACCAGCATCACTATCTTGGCAACATTAATGGGCCGGAATTGCTGCTGCTGCTGCCGCAGGCCAAAGCGATCGGGTCGGTGGCCATGTCGCTAATGGGTGAGGAGGGCGATCTCGGCGTGCTGGTGTTCAGCAGTCGTGACAGCCAGCACTATCAGTCGGGCATGGGGACACTGCTGTTGCAGCATCTGTCGCAGATGATGCCTGATTTGCTTTCCCGCTGGGTTGAACGCGCATGAGCAGCGTGCTGCAGGAGGCCGTCGACGGATTTCTGCGCTACCTGAAAGTGGAGCGCCAGCTCAGTCCGTTAACCCAGAGCAGCTATGCGCGACAGCTTGCCGCGCTGGTGGCGATTGCTGATGAGATGAAGCTCAGCAGCTGGGCGGCGCTGGAACCGGCGCAGGTGCGCAGCATGGCGGCGCGCAGCCGTCGCGCCGGACTGGCCGCCAGCAGCCTCGCGCTGCGGCTCTCCGCCCTGCGCAGTTTTCTCGACTGGCAGGTGAGCCAGGGTTTGCTTTCCGCCAACCCGGCCAAAGGGGTGATGACGCCGCGTAAAGCGCGCCATCTGCCTAAAAACATTGATGTTGATGAAGTGAATCAGCTGCTGGAAATCGACCTTAGCGATCCGCTGGCGGTGCGCGACCGGGCGATGCTGGAAGTGATGTATGGCGGCGGTTTGCGTCTCTCTGAACTGGTGAATATGGATCGTCGCCACGTCGATCTTGATTCAGGCGAAGTGTGGGTCGTCGGTAAGGGCAGCAAAGAGCGCCGGATACCGATTGGTCGCACGGCGGTCACCTGGATCCAGCACTGGCTGCCGCTGCGTGAAACCTTTGGCGGCCAGGATGATGCGCTGTTTCTTTCGACGCGCGGCAATCGGATCTCGCCACGCAACGTGCAGAAACGCTTTGCCGAATGGGGCATCAGACAGGGCGTGGCCAGCCATATCCATCCGCATAAGCTACGGCACTCTTTTGCCACGCATCTGCTGGAATCCAGTGGTGACCTGCGCGCCGTGCAGGAGTTGCTGGGTCATGCAAACCTGTCGACGACCCAGATCTATACCCATCTCGACTTCCAGCATCTGGCTTCGGTGTATGACGCTGCGCATCCCCGCGCCAAACGAGGAAAGAACGAATGAAGTTTTATCGCCCGCTGTCGGCTATTAAAGCCATGACCTTCGACCTTGATGACACACTCTACGATAACTACCCGGTAATCCGTCGTACCACGCTGGAGTCGCATGCCGCATTGCAGGCTTTTCATCCGGCGCTGCGTGACTTTACGCCGCAGGATTATCAGCGGTTACGCGATGAACTGCTGCAGCGCGAACCTGATATCTATCATGATGTTTCGGAGTGGCGACGCCGTTCGGTTGAGCTGGCTATGCTGAATATCGGCCTCTCTGCTGCTGAAGCTACAGCGGGCGCGGCTGACGTGATGGCGGTCTTCCATCAGTGGCGGAGTCAGGTCGAGATGCCGGATGAGACGCACCAGACGCTGAAAGCCCTGGCGGAAAAAATCCCGCTGGTGGCGGTCACCAACGGCAACGCCAGCCCGGAAAAAATGGGCATTGCCGAATACTTCCGCTTCACGCTGCGGGCTGGTCCAGACGGGCGTGCCAAGCCGTGGCAGGATATGTATGAGCTTGCCGCGCAACGCCTTGATATCGCGCCACAGCATATTCTGCACGTGGGTGATGATCTGACAACCGACGTGGCAGGCTCACTGCGCTGCGGGCTACAGGCCTGCTGGATTAATCTGCGGCAGGGCAACCTGATGCATATCCCGGATGCGCGCCTGTTGCCGCATGTCGAAATTTCGCGGTTGGCATCACTCACCTCACTGCTATAATGGCTGTAAATTTATCCAGTCGTCTCCTCTTTACTGTTTTGTCGCCGTCCCTTATCCGGCGTCTGTGGCGCAGCCTGATCTGCGTCGGGAATGCCTTGCGGCAGGCGGAATAAACAGCGCGACGACGGCGTTTTTTCTTTGTTAAACGGTGCTTATGGACGTTTCAGAACTGCTCGATGGTTTGAATGACAATCAGCGCGCTGCCGTTGCGGCACCGCGCAGTAACCTGCTGGTGCTGGCAGGCGCGGGCAGTGGTAAAACGCGGGTGCTGGTGCATCGCATTGCCTGGCTGATGTCAGTGGAAAACTGCTCACCCTATTCGATTATGGCGGTGACCTTTACCAACAAAGCGGCAGCGGAGATGCGTCACCGTATCGAGCATCTGATCGGCACCAGTCAGGGCGGGATGTGGATCGGTACCTTCCACGGTCTGGCGCACCGCTTACTGCGCGCCCATCATCTTGACGCCGGTCTGCCACAGGATTTTCAGATCCTCGACAGCGAAGATCAGCTACGTCTGCTCAAGCGCCTGATCAAATCAATGAACCTTGATGACAAACAGTGGCCTGCGCGTCAGGGCATGTGGTACATCAACGGCAAAAAAGATGAAGGCCTGCGGCCAAAGCATATCGAAAGCTACGGCAATCCGATTGAGCAGACCTGGCTTCGCATCTATCAGGCCTATCAGGAAGCCTGTGATCGCGCCGGTTTAGTCGACTTTGCCGAGCTGCTGCTGCGCGCCCATGAGTTATGGCTCAACAAGCCACACATTCTTAATCACTACCGCGAACGTTTTACCAACGTGCTGGTGGATGAGTTCCAGGATACCAACAATATTCAGTATGCCTGGATTCGGATGCTGGCGGGTGACAGCGGCCGGGTGATCATCGTGGGCGATGATGACCAGTCGATCTACGGCTGGCGCGGCGCGCAGGTCGAGAATATTCAGCGCTTCCTGCAGGATTTCCCTGGCGCAGAAACGATCCGTCTGGAGCAGAACTACCGCTCAACCAATAATATCCTGAAAGCCGCCAACGCCCTGATCGCCAACAACAATGGTCGTCTGGGTAAAGAGCTCTGGACCGAAGGCAGTGATGGCGAGCCGATCTCGATCTACTGCGCCTTTAATGAGCTGGATGAAGCACGCTTCGTGGTCAACCGCATCAAGGTCTGGATGGAGAACGGTGGCGCGCTCAACGACTGCGCCATTCTCTATCGCAGCAACGCCCAGTCGCGTGTGCTGGAAGAGGCATTGCTGCAGAGCAGCATGCCGTACCGTATTTATGGCGGCATGCGCTTCTTCGAACGTCAGGAGATCAAAGATGCGCTCTCCTATCTGCGTCTGATGGCGAACCGCAATGACGACGCGGCATTTGAGCGCGTGGTGAATACCCCGACGCGCGGCGTGGGCGATCGCACGCTCGACGTGGTGCGTCAGACGGCGCGTGAACGTCAGATGACGCTATGGCAGGCAACGCGTGAACTGCTGCAAAGCCGCGCGCTGGCTGGCCGGGCCGCGTCTGCGCTGCAACGCTTCTGTGAGCTGGTCGATTCCCTGGCTACCGAAACTGCCGATTTACCGCTGCATGTTCAGACCGACCGTGTCATCAAAGACTCTGGTCTGTGGCTGATGTATGAGCAGGAAAAAGGTGAGAAGGGTCAGGCGCGTATCGAAAACCTTGAGGAGCTGGTGACGGCAACACGCCAGTTCAGCTATCAGGACGAAGATGAAGATCTGATGCCGCTGCAGGCCTTCTTATCCCATGCCGCCCTTGAAGCGGGTGAAGGTCAGGCGGACAAGTGGCAGGATGCGGTTCAGCTGATGACGCTGCACTCGGCCAAAGGGCTGGAGTTCAGTCAGGTCTTTATCGTCGGCATGGAAGAGGGCATGTTCCCGAGCCAGATGTCACTGGATGAAGGTGGCCGGCTGGAGGAGGAGCGTCGCCTGGCTTATGTCGGCGTGACCCGTGCAATGCGCAAGCTGACGCTGACCTACGCCGAAACCCGCCGACTCTATGGTAAGGAAGTGTATCATCGGCCTTCCCGTTTCATCGGCGAACTGCCCGAAGCGTGCATTGAAGAAGTGCGTCTGCGCGCCAGTGTCAGTCGTCCGGTAAACCATCAGCGGATGGGTGCCCCGGTGACCAAAAATGACAGCGGATTCGCGCTGGGACAGCGTGTTCATCACGCTAAATTTGGTGAAGGCACCATCATTAATCTGGAAGGCAGCGGTGAACACAGCCGTCTTCAGGTGGCGTTTCAGGGGCAGGGAATCAAGTGGCTGGTGGCGGCATACGCGAAGCTGGAAACGCTTTAGCGTGCGGTTGACGGCTTTTTCGTCTAAGCGTAACATGCGCCCACTATTATCATGAGAGGACAATGCCTTGGACACGCCCAGTCGATGCTGGCTCAATGACCTGGATTCCAGGAATAACATCTAAGGCTACCTCTTTACGCGGGTAGCCTTAGC
>Ga0265797_10000158_pt1 | contig 133845 bp, 122 predicted proteins | sample P2T30metagenome_FD_192433 | JGI IMG/M metagenome (GOLD analysis project Ga0265797, IMG submission 192433) | Plant litter microbial communities from East Loma Ridge, Irvine, California - P2 T30 | ecosystem: Environmental > Terrestrial > Plant litter > Unclassified | place: USA: California...
TCGGTTCGTGGGCTGATGTCCTATGCCCCTGCCCCTTGATCACAGCAAAACATGGAGGTCCATATGCACTGGTCCGAGCATTGCAAGACACGAGCCGACTTGATTCCTTTTCCATCGGAGATGCCCTACAAGCGACGATTCTCAACCATGGAGGCTCCCGGTATCTTGAGATGTTACAGATATTGCTGGCCGCCAGAGCGGATCGCACTCAATCACACGCTCAATGTGCACTGGAGCAGGCGGCAGCAGTTTGGCACCTACAAGTAGTAGAGGGTCTGCTGTCCACGATGCTCAACGCTAGTGCATTCCAAGCTGATCACGACGGTACTACGCTGCTGGGTCTGCTGGCAGAGAGATACCGCAGAGGCGAATACAGCATGGTTGGCGCCTTGGCAGCTTCCAATGCTGACCCCGGTGCAACAGCTAAAGCATACATTGTCTGGGTCAGTATGACGCCGTCAAGGCTTACACATTTCAAAGGCATCGAGTTCCTTGTACGTCTCCCCGAGTGGGAGTTCCTTCATTCGGACCTTACGCTTGATCAAGTCTCATGCAGAGACCAGCGTCACGGCAGAACCTTGTTGCATTGGGCTTGCAAATACGAGTTCAGCAACGAGGAGGCTATCGTGGCACGTTGTATTCACCTCAATGCCAGTGTCGACGCTCAAGACAATTATGGAAATACTCCGTTGCACTATGCTGCATGGTTTAGCGCCGTCAAATTGCTTACCGAGGCCGGTGCGGATTTGCGCATGCTCACGGCCGAACAGGCTAAGAAACAGTCCTTTAGGGATGGTCGCAAGTCGTTTCTGCATTGGGCCGCTGAAACTGGTTCAGAGATCATCGCGGAGCGTTGTCTTCAACTCGGAGCGGATGTCAAGGCAGAGGATATGTATGGAGAGACTCCATTGCATTACGCTGCCGAAAGTGGTCACTTCAACATTGTCAAATCACTCGTTGAGGCTGGCTCGGACTTGTTGGCGACCGACAGACATGCGCGAAAGCCCCTCGATTGCGCACGGGGCTTGGGGCCGGGCGAGAACAAAAACCGCAAAGTCGATTTGAAGGTCGTCAATTACATCTCGATGCTGACCAATGCTGCCAACTATTTCGACAAGCTAGCATCCCCGGAGTACCAACAGAAGCTGATGGCTATGTGATAACCCGAAGAGGCAACAGAAGTGAATCGCTTCACAGGCATGCGACGAGACTGATCTGAACATTTCAGTGCACGGAAGCGAAAGTGACCAATCTTCTCTTGTAGTTACTTTGGCAAAGTAGCTTGATAGCATTCACCAAGTATACCTATGTTTTGAGAAGAATGTCGAGGCTCTCGATCATTCCGTCCATGAAGGGCGTCTGATGCTTTGTGAACTGCTCGTATCGAGAGATCACAGAGCTTTTGGTAGCAAAATACATATAGCGTGAATGGATGCTTTCGTTCTTTGTCGTTGTCGTTGCCATTGAGATGGGCGGTTTGGGCGGCCTAGGCCGGCGCTAGGCCGCATTGAGCAGAATCGCGACACGCGAGGCCGACGTGCACCTGCAAACCCATCAACCTCACATCATTCAGCTACAACATCACCCAAACAAACGCCATCTCCCCGCAACTCTTCATTCGTGTTCCCTGCACAATCGTCACTCGTTCAGCGCTATTGAGAACAATATCCAGCCTCCCCTATTGTCACCAGGCTCAGTCTTAAGAGACGTAAGTATTTCTCGATTTCTCTCCACCACAACATACAAAGAGGAGAAAGCTGACCGTCGCAATGTCAAAACCAGTGTTCCAAGGCGCAAAGCGTCTCGCAGCCACCACCATGTTCGGCCGCTCAAATTCTCTGAGCATTAACACTGGCACGGCCAACTCCACTTTGTATGCATCCTCCCTCTTCTTCTTCTTCTTCTTCGTTTCCCCAAAATCCTTCTACAGTTTCCGGCTTGGCTGGCCCAAGTCGCAAAACTCCAGTCATCGCGTTCAGCATCGATTATGGAAAACCCTCCACACCAAAGCCAGACTCGCAGTCGCAATGGGCAGAACCAAAATCCCCCTCAATTGCCGAGGAAAGGGCACGCGAACGGGAAGCACAGATGTTGAACCCCGACCCAGACCTACGCGATGTCTGTGTAGAGGAAGTTCCATGGCTTGACAAGAACTGGAAGCCACCACCTGGGCCAGAAATGCCGATTCTTAAGGACGGCGCCACCCGCATCACATACTCAGCACCTTCAAATAACATTAATCGACCCGACCTTTCGGGACCTGGACCAAGAAAGAAGCTAACACCACGAAGTGGAACACAGCAGCAGACGGGCGGGTCGCAGCCGCAGCAAGGGGGTAGTCTTTTCGGAGGAGGCGCAGGGACCACCCAAACAACACAGGCCCAAGGTGGCAACAGCCTCTTTGGTGGTAGTCTTTTCGGCGGCAATCAGCAGACACAGAACCAGCAAAGCACCCAACAGCCTGCTACGGGAGGTCTGTTCGGCAACACCCAGCAGAATCAGCAAGAACAAAAGCCTGCTACTGGAGGTCTCTTCGGTGGCGGCCAAACGAACCAAAATCAGCAGCAAAATACTCAACAACCTGCAGCGGGCGCAAGTATGTTCGGTGCAAGCAAGCCGGCCGGCACTGGCTCAATGTTCGGAGGAGCTGCTACCACTGGTGGTCTTTTTGGCAACAGCACAGCACAGCAGCCTCAGCAGCCTGCTGGCAACTCGTTGTTTGGTGGCTTGAACCAAGCTCAGAATCAGCCCCAACAGCAGCAGCAGCAGCAGCAGCAGCAACAACAACCCAACCAAGCATCGCTCCTGGGTGCCTCCCGCTACAACCAATCTCAATACCAGCCCTTCGTTACCGGCAGACTCACTATGGGTCAAGGCCAAGGTGGAGCACCTCAACCTACCGCCAAACCCGCCACCAAGCTCGACTGGTCGAATGTTCGCAACACCACTCGCTTCAACGATCTCACCGACGAAGCCAAGCGCGACATTGAGCAGATCGACGGATTGATTGCGAGGCAAGAAGAATACTGCAAGATGATTGAGGCGTTCCTCCCGAACCACCAGACCACGCTGCAGACTCTCGGCCCTGATGTCCGTCTCATCACAGAGAAGCTCGATGAGGTCGACCAAAGCCTCGCGGTCGATGCGCAGGGCGTTCAACAAGACAAGAACATCACCGAAAATGACGAGATCGATATCGACCGCTGCATTCGCATCGTCGACAATCTCCGCATGCCAGCACAGTACATCTACCACCCAGCCGCCAACAGCGGACGCCAGCCGCAAGCACCAGCTTGGGACGAGACATACGATGTCGATCTTGTTGGCAACTTCTTCCAGCCGCTGACTCAAGACATGGCAAGACTCCTCACGACATACTCTGGCAACTTGACCGAGATTGAGAACCACATGGGCACCATTGAGCAATCGGCGGTGGCTCAGGCACACCAGCTGGGCGCGCAGCGGTCTGGTCTGGGTGGTCAGCGCGACGTAGGTGCCGACAGTGTTAGGCAGCTTGCGGACACACTTCGCGGCTTTGAGGCTAGCATTCTCACTGCTGCGGGCAAAGTTGGCGAATGTCGTGAAGGTGTCAATGAGCTTGTACTCGGAAAGCTCGGCGCTTCCCAGTCGGCGCGTCGGGCTTGGTGAAAAGAGGAGTTTACACTAAAGATTTGGTCGGCCTGGCGTAGTAATGGGACGACCAGGGACGTTCTACTCACCAGCAACTGAACGACGGACGAGGGAGGACAAGATTGGAGTACAGAAGACTAGATACTCGCTTGCTGACCTTTCATGCTCGGTCACATGTACTATATCGAAAGGGCAGCTGTCGTGTCTCTCAGTGAAGACATGTAAACAAGTCTTTTTCCACCGTGTCTTGAATCACTGCTTCTTCCAGGAATGCTCCAAATATTGAGTTCCAATGCCTCGCTTCCCCCTCACCCTTGTCTCGCCCTTGAGCCGCAACCCCACTTTCGCGGCTTTTGCGATGACATCGAAGTCACGATTGATGAGCGCATTCGATCCCACCCAAGTCACGACCATGATCCTCGACTAGTACTTCCACCTCATACAATATACACGTCCATCCATGCCGCTGCATAGCAATGACCACGTCTTCGCTAGCCGGCGTCTCCAGCGATGAGTTTGGAAACACACCTACCATCTCACAATCCAACCCACCTTCGCTGCCTACAATATGCGCCCAGGTTCACGATCGACTCGAGGCATTCCTCGCATCTGAACCAAAGAATGAGAGACTCCGAGGAGTGCAAGAGCAGAGTCGCCTGAGCCTAAGGATAATAGATGAGGCATTGCAAAGATACAGGTAAGCCTCCGTCTACAGGCCACCTGGCACACACGCCTCGATTGGAGAGGACCACACGACAGGAGGACGCTGACGGCTAAGCATTTAAGTCTAGATGAGCTCTCCCTCTCATACAACGGCGGCAAGGACTGCCTCGTCCTGCTCATCCTATACCTCGCCGCCCTACACAAGCGAGCCACGAGCAGCAAACCGGATCCGCCCTTAGGCACCGACAGCACCACCGCCGCTCCGCGCCCGCTACCACAGACCTTGCCTTCTGTGTACATCATCTCGCCGCACCCATTCCTCGAAGTCGACGAATTCGTAAACGTGTCGCAAAACACATACCACCTCTCGCTCGCCCGCTACGCCAAACCCATGCGCGAAGCCTTCGAAGACTACCTGTCCGACCACCCACCAGTCAAAGCCATCTTTGTCGGCACGCGGCGGACGGATCCTCATGGCGCGAACCTGAAATACTTTGATCCCACGGATGGAGGCTGGCCGTCTTTCATGCGCATACACCCCGTCATAGACTGGCATTACGCCGAGGTATGGGCGTTTATCAAAGAGCTGGACATCCCGTACTGTAATTTATATGATCTGGGATACACGAGTTTGGGCGGCACGACGGACACGTTCCCGAACCCGGCGCTGAAGGCGGGTGCTGATGGGACATTTAGACCGGCTTATGAGCTTGAGCAGGACGAGGAGGAACGTTTGGGGAGAGACAGTCGATAGACGTTGGATAGGAAGGGGACATAAAGACCAGTTTCCCAGCATGCGACGACTTCGGGCAATCACAAGCTGTCAACGTTGGCATGACAGTGCTGCGATTTTTGTTCGCAGTACAGCGCAATGCACTGCTAATGCGAGCATTACTTTTTGTTCTCGCAATCAGAGACAAAGTGACTTTTGGTTGCCACTGACGATCTGGAAGCTCGAATCTGTTCCCTGCATGCTTACTGATGCACATGGTACATGTCCCTTGACCAAAGCAGAGGGAAGTGTTGGTCCTCTTTTCGTTATCAAGGTAATCCGGATAGTCACTTGGTTGAACTACCCGAATGGGATCGTCCTTCCGGCTCGCTTAGGTCTACGCCGAGTCTCCGATAACCGTCGTTCTGTCGGCGGGGAACCAATCGCTCATATTCGTGTAACTCGACACGCTCGAGCACGTTGTGAGCCATAGCCAGATCACACCTCATCCTTCAACCTGACAACATCGGTCATGCGTTTCGAAGCGTACGCCCTTTACGTACCACCCACCTTGAACCGTGGGCTGCCGGGCCCCGGACACGGTCACCGCGGACGCCGAGAGGGTCCGATAGCTACGCCTCGGGCTCGCTTCCGCGATAAACTACTCTCCACTTAGCTAAGAGTTTCCTGGTAGAGACTAGGTTCCACTGCTCTGCATGCCACCTGCTGCTCGCTGCATGCAATCCTTCGCTGTGAAGATTGATATCTGCAATGTAAGTCTGGCGAAGTCCCCTCACTGACTCCTGCTTTTCTGTCTCTCTCCATTTACAGTCCCCCTACCGGGGAATTCAACATTGGTATCGGTACTGGCGCGCTTGTGGGCAGCATGAGTAAGCCGATCAAGAGACAACAGAGTGGGCAGTCGGCCGAGCAGACTTCGAGGAGCTTTGGGACTTCGTACAGATCTGGACAAAATGCACTGGAGATCGCGGAGCAGTCGATTGCGAGAGATTGCGAGGACAACGACGGTTTGCGAGAGGGTCAGAATGTCGGAGCCGCACTGAGCAGAACCACTTCACACGATCGGGCTGGACTGTCGCAACATTCAATGGCTGGAAACTACAGACGGCCCAGCTGGACAAGCGGTGCTCCAAGGCCGTTCATGGCATCTCAACCGCCCGAAAGAGGTGTGTCTCTGGACCAGGAACGCGAGGCCGCTATTCGTGAAGAACGGAGTCTGTTGCGCGACAACAACCTTCTGCCTCGCAAGCATTCGCGACAGAGCTCTTCTGAGAATGCCACTGGCAAGAACCTCAAGCGATATGCTTCGGTCTCAGCTTTCTCAATCTCTCGACACAAAAGCGCTCGCATGGACGAGGAAGAAGCAACAGGTACTGACGGAGAGACGAATGAAATCACCGAAGCAACCACTCTGCTTAACGGCGATGACCACACGTCAGCGGAGGATCCCGCAGAGTCTGCAGAAGCCATCGACGCCAAGTGGGAGCAAGCGGTCCTCAACGGACAGATCCAGACCAACTGGCGGCGCGAAGCCAAGGTCCTCGTCCAGTATTCCGCGCCCTTGATGCTCACCTTCATCCTGCAAAACTCGCTCACTCTCACGTCTGTCTTCACCGTCGGTCACATTGGCAAAATCGAACTGGGAGCCGTATCACTCGGAAGTATGACTGCGAATATAACTGGCTACGCCGTATACCACGGCTTGGCAACGAGTCTCGATACGCTTTGTGCGCAGGCTTATGGTAGTGGAAGGAAGAAGCTCGTAGGTTTGCAACTCCAGCGCATGGTCTTCTTCCTGTGGGCGATCACCATCCCCATTGCGGCTATTTGGCTAGCAGGTGGACGTATCCTGGCAGCCATTGTGCCGGAGAAGGAGACTGCGGAGCTCGCGGGTCTGTATCTCAAGGTACTGATCTTCGGAGCACCCGGCTATGCTCTGTTCGAGAGTGCCAAACGTTACGTCCAGGCGCAGGGGCGATTCGCTGCCACAATGTACGTGCTACTCATATGCGCACCTCTGAACGTGTTCCTGCACTGGCTTCTTGTCTGGCACCTCGGATGGGGCTTCATCGGCTGCCCTATCGCCGTCGTCACGACCGAGACCTTGATGCCGATCCTTCTCTTCCTCTACGTGCGCTTCGTCGGCGGCATGGAGTGCTGGCCCGGCTTTTCTCGCAAAGCCTTCGTGAACTGGGGCCCCATGATCCGCCTCGCACTCCCCGGTCTGATCATGGTAATAGCCGAGTTCCTCGCGTTCGAGATTCTGACTCTGGGATCAAGCCGCATCAGCGCCGAGCATCTCGCCGCCAACACTATCCTGCAAAGTCTGTGCGTTCTGACCTACCAACTGCCCTTCCCTCTCAGCATCGCAGCCAGTACACGCGTAGCGAACCTCATCGGCGCCACTTTGCCGGATGCTGCGCGTGTGACGGCTCGCGTGACGTTCATTGTTGGCACCATGCTTGGGGTCTTGAACATGACGCTGCTGAGCATTTTCCGCGACTACATCCCGCGCCTGTACACCAGCGATCCGGACGTGATCCGCCTTGCTGCCGGAGTGCTGCCTCTCTGTGCTGCTTTCCAGCTCTTCGACGCGCTGGCAGCCGTCTGCAACGGTTTGCTGCGAGGGCTGGGAAAGCAGGAGGTAGGCGGTTATATCAACCTTTTCGCGTATTATGTGGTAAGTTCAAGGCCGTTCTTCGAATCCTTTCCATTCTCATCATCTTTCGATCGGCCGACGGGCTAACTCGTCACAAACAGATCGCCATGCCTATCTCCTTTGGCACTGGCTTCGGCTTGCACTGGGACCTCTACGGCTTGTGGGCTGGGCCGGCTGTCGCGCTCGCTTTAGTGTCGGGTCTCACTTCGGTTTACATCTATCACATTTCGTGGCAAAAGGCGAGCGAGGAGGCGGTCAAGAGGAACGAGGCTGGCTGATTTCTATGTATTCATGGGATGACATGTCTGGTGCTGTAGAAGAGATTGATATAAAGCATGATAGTGCCCTTGACACACCCAAATTCTGTAGAGATAAAAGAGCAAGACCGCTGGCAACATGCCCAATCCTGCCCTGCGCCGCCGCAACCATGTCGGCCAAAGACTTTTACCTGGCCAAAAAAAATGATACCTTTCGCTCAAAACGCAGCAAATACAGTTTCGGCCACATCTCAGTCCGAGAATTCACCTCCTCCTCCTCTTCCTCAGGACTCTGTGTGTCTCCTTGTCCTCAGACTAAGAGAAAATCATTAGCGGTCCGAATCGCCAAATATGACAGATGATGGTACTGTGAAACTCACCATTCAAGTAATCGGCCGCCATGAGCAACTCCAAGCACAGCTCGGCCGGCACGTCGATGTCCGGCACGTCTTTGGAGTTCTTGTGCTTTTCGTTGTAGTAGAAGTATTCGCATACTTTCTCGAGCACCAGGCCGCTGGTTTGATATTTGTTAGTATACACAGTCTTCAACAAAACCCCGTACCCTTCATTCTTAGTTGTGGTGTCGATTTGAATGCAATAGATGGGTAAGTAGGTGGATCGTTGCAACAACTCACTTGATGTTCTCGAAGCGGCAGGTGTTGGTCTTTGATTCGGCGAAGCCATCTGTGAGGTCGAACTGTGTCAGTTTTCTTTCCACAGGAGGGCTGGTATCAGCCATCATCGATCTCGATATGTCAAGGTGAAGACGTACAAGAAGGGTCGAGCATTCGCTTGATGGCGCCGCTGATGCATGCGGACGAGCGCTGGACGATGAACGAGTAGCCGTCTGAGGAGATCAAGGTGACGTATGGACTTTGGTCGGACATGTTGGGCTATTCGATGGAGATGCGGCTTGAGAACAGGGATGTTTCGGATGTGCCTCGATGGAGGATGAGTCTGAGTGTTTTTGTGTAACTCTGCCTCTAAGATAGGTCGTGGCGATGGAAGTGAAGCTCGAGGAAAGCGCGCCGACAACACGCCGAGGCTGGCTGGAATGGCACTGTTTTGCGTTAACATGGCGCTCAGGTTCAGGTACGAGCTCTAACTACTTAATGAATTTACAGTGAACATGTAAGCATCTGCTTCTAATTCTAGTTAGCGATGTTGTAAAAAAGCATAGGTAGTACGACTTTCACCTCTAGGTACAGGTATGTTTCGCTACTAGAATGGCCTATATCGACAGTCTCGTGGAGGGATGATCCGTTCTCTCTGGCATGGCCCACATGTGTTCTCGGATCACTGCTATAGCTCTCAGACGCTCACATATAGTAGTGGGAGTTGGATGATCTGTACCATTCCAGCTGGCATTCGTTGGCGAGCACCGTTACTCCGACCTTCCACATCACAAGCACCGCCAGCACACGGCACCGAGAAGAGCGTCCAGACGCGTCAATAAGTCGTTGTACAATCGCACGTGATAATCTTAACAGAACCGTTCCAGCTCAAGCTTCTTTTCCAGCACTCCATCCCTTTCAAGCCCGTGTAGTTTCACTCTCCTCTTCTGCAAGCTCCCGCAAGAGATGTCAAACCAGCAATTTACTTCTTCTCCTGCTGCGCCGCCTTAGCAGTCTCCTTCTGCAGCTCCTCAATCGACTTGTGCGCGTCCTTCTGGTCGCCGCGGTCGGCCTTGACGGCGCTCTCGCTGTCACTCGCCAGACCCTCGTGCCACTTTCCCTGGCCCTCCTTCTGCTCCTTCAGCTGCTGCTGCTTCAGCTTCTCGGCTTCCTCGGGGCGGGCCTCGTTGTCTGTGCAAGGCAAGCTTGTTAGCGAACATGAAATCTACAGTCTAGGCTTGGAAAGGCCACAAAGTAAGCACGATGATCGCCTGGGAAACAAACGTACGAAGGGCGCTCTCCTTGCCGACGGCACGCGACGCGCTTGCGCAGAAGGACCTCGATGCACCGAAGGAGCGGGTGATGGGTGCGCGGAAAGCGACGGGGCTGAGGCGGAGGATGGAAGGCATGGTGGGCTTGAGGTTGTGATTCGGATTGATTGTTTGGAGGTGCGGGTAAGATAGATTCAGGTCGTGAGCTACGTGAAGAGTGAAGGCTGTAGATGTGTGAGGAAGGTATGTAGGTACAAAGATGCAAGAGCAAGGTCGACCAAGGCAAGAAAGGAATGGAAGCCAAAGTCAATGCACGTAATGACAAAAGCCAATACCACCTACGTACATGTTACTGCAAAACTACGGTTACCTAGATCGAGGAAAAGCTTACCCTCGGCAAAGACACCTTTTCCATGCATGCACAGCTACTACCACCTGGGGAACCCGATGCGAACTGCTAGAAGGTGTCATGTTTGCCCTGCCTTTGTCCCGGGTTTGGGTCTGTTCCCGTCTAGACTCACGGACGGGACATCGATGCGCTTCCACTTTTCCATGGTAGAAGACGACGTCATCGCCCTTTGATTTGATCGACGCAAAATCTAGCCGACCGCATGCACATCAGTCGCTGAAAGGGAGAGGATGTCTATTATTCGAGAGCCTTCATTCCGCTTCCGTGCTGTCCCATCTAGGGGAGCTGTTAGTACCAGACAGTGGCAGGCGAGATGGAACCGCCGCCGCGATCAATTGTTATGATATGATGCTGTCAGCAACGTCGGCAGCGCGTCATTGGCCAGATGAGATTGCACGGTCCTCGCGGCAGAGAACACAGGAGTTCCAAGCCGAAGAGCAGTTCCCAAGTGAAGTAGGAGGCGGGAGTGTTGCTCGTAGAATGCAAGTATGTAGGTATTACATACCCAAAATTGAAGTAAACAGAGATTGGAATTCGTAGAGCAGACGGCAGTTCACACGGCCGCCATGGAGTCTAACGAGAGTAGTGGTGGTATAGATAAGCGCCAGAGATCCGACATATCCCAACTACATTGCACAAGAGCAAAAGTTTTTCCCCTCCTGTGCTTTCCGCAAATGCATCCCAGATCCCAAAGATATATGAACGAGAGGAAATAAGAGGTCTCGCCCGTAGCCAGGGCTGAGAAAGAAGAAAGTGGTATCGACCATATCATCCGCCCGTCCCCTACTCCAAAACACAAAAATAAACACCACTGCTGAACTGTCGGCCCTCGCCGACAGGCCAAGCAGATTAGTAAATGACAAGGTCAAACAAGTGCGCTTATCCAGCTAAAAGTGTAACACCTTTCGCTGTATCGAAAATAGCCCAAGTAGTTCAAAAACACCCAGACCGTAACGCTTTCTCCAGATTCGTGTCGCGCTTCGTGAGGTAGATAAATTGCAAAAGAGATAGAAACCTTTTTTGTAGTTTGCCGTAAGATTTCGCCGCCGTTTGCCCGCTTCACAAAATTATGTGAAACGGGTGTAAGTGTGTGTCCAAACTCCAGGCGCAGGTGCGCAGAGAAATGAAAGATCCAGAAATGCTGTCGCAAGTCGTGTATGCCTTCGCCGATGTTGCCGTTAAAAATGCTCGCTCGCAAGTAAAGCAGAAGTCGTGATGATGCGTGCTGCCTGCTGCTGCTGCTAGTAATGCTGACGCCGTTGTCCAAAAGGTACTGTGAAGCCGAAGTCTCCGGGTATCAAGAATAGTAAGAGTCGTTTTTCGTAATGAATTTGTACAATGCAAAACAGTCTCTCACCAGTAGCATCAGCGAAGAGTCGCCGATACTACTTGCAATCAGCAACACAGCACAGGCAGCACGCACGCTGAATTTACCAGCGGCGCTGCTGCTGCTGCATGTGGTGCTGCATCTGGCGGGCAGGAGAGACGCTGAGGGGCGGGCTCGCAACAGAGCGCGTCGACGGGTCGACAATGGGGATCGCATTGCGGGTACGCTGGGCCATGGGCTGGTGCAGCTTCATGCTGTGCTGGTAGCCAGCAGGCGCAGGGTTGAACGTATTCGGGGCGCTGGACAGAAGGAAAGATGGAGTAGGCTGAACCTGCTGCTGCAGGGGAGAGCTCTCGGGCGAACCAGACGAGAGTGAGCCACGGTCCGATGCGGAAGAAGAGTGAATGGATTGGAGCTGTGGACAGTCGTCAGTCAATTTGCAAGAGGCTCACCGGTGCGGAAGTAAACATACGTCATCTTCGGTCAAGAGGTTGAACGGGCAGAAGAGCTCGTCGTCGTCAAATTCGAAGCTCTTCGCTGCTTCCATGCGCTGCAGGTACTCCGAGTACGCAGGTGGCTCGGGGATGATTTCCTTAACGTTGCGCTGCGCCTTGAATTGCCTGTGCGCATTCTGCGAGGTGATTCTCGGGCCCCTCCGGCTGCGACCGTGGTGGCCGTGGGAGTTGTGCGGCGCATGCGACGGAATGGAAGGGTAGTGAGGCACTCCATAGTGGTATTGGCCAGACATTATTGCGATAATGGTTTCTTTGTTGTTGTTGTGGTCGGGTTGGAGTATGCGAGGTGGGTGTGTGCGGTGTGTGGGAAGAGCTGAAGACGTCCGGAAATTAGCCAACAACAAAGCGCTTAGCTAGCGGCTGGATCCGATGACGGTGGCGAGGAGATGGTGCGGTGGGTGATGCGTAGAGTGTTGAGTGTCTCTTGAGACTCGTAGATGTAGGTATGTATCAAGTGTAGATGCTGAACAGGAGGAAATGCGGGTTGCGAGGTGGTACTAGGTAAACGAAATGGTCTCGAGGGAGGAGTGGGAGGAGGGAAGGAGGAGGAGGAGTGCAAGTGTGTGTGTGGGAGGGCACGGCAAATGGCGATGGGCGGCTGTGCGATGTGATAGGTTCGGGTAGCAAGACGGGTGCTAGCGTTTAGTGTCCAAGGGTAGTGCGCGGTTGACGACTGGCCTAACTGTACGCAGCAACGGAGGCTGCAGATCTATGCAGAGCTGCGGTTCGAGTGTTCGAGATTCTCTTAAGATAGCCCGGCGGTAACAGTTGTCGACGAGGAGGTGCACCACCTGCCTGAGACTCGATCCTCGTGTCTGGGAGGTGTGTCAAACGCTGCCTCTGCCCGTTGTTATGCGGCGCACTGCATTTTGGGCTGTGGCAGGCTACCATAGCATGTTGTTGTTGTTGTTGTAGACTCCACGCTTCCGGCGGCTGGTGGCGAGGCTCTCTGTGCTCTTTGCCTTCTGCAAGCGGACGCCCACGACGCTGGCCTGCATTCCGCCCACTTGGCTGCAGGAAACCCGCCTTCCCTGCCTGTCCTGATGCGCCCGTCCTCTCACAGCTCACAGCCTCCTCCCCGTGCTGCCGTTCTACCTTTTTGCCTTCCGGTGTGCGCGCGGGCGGTTGCGAGCTACCCTGATAATGATGCGCTTTGCCGCTACGCTGCGCCCTGCCCACACCGCCTGGCGAAGCTCAAACACTCCCATCCGCCACCGCAGCAGCCCTGTCCCCACCCCGCCTCCGCAGTCTCTCGTCAGGAGTCCGACAAGGACCAAGGGGACATGTAAGTTGCCAGCCGGCATGGCCAGCGCGTGTTGCAAGCCTCTTTCTTACTGTTGCATGGCTAGTCGATGGCGCTGCGAGGCGTTCAGAGAGCATTCGCGCTTGTGCTGCAAGAGCCTAGTATGAGGGAGGTGTCCCTGATGTGCTGATGCCGGGACAGGTAGAGTGGGGGATCGTTGTTTCGTTTCGGTTTCCAACGCCGGCCTCACGTCAGCCTTGGTGTGCTTCCCTTTGGCTGGTCTTAAGAGCCAGATACCTAAGACCTAAGTGATTGTATCACCTGAGGGAGTCGTCGCGCATGTACTTTTCTGATGTTGCGGTATGAACATGGCCAGCCTCGTTAGTCTCATCATTGAGAAGCCCATCTTGACTCGTCCAGTCTAGTCCTTCAATGGAGGATGTCACGAGGCGGTCTGTAATTTACAGAACCGCGCCTGGCACCTTCCACGGCCTTTAGTCGGATCCAGATCGGCGGTGTCATGTTTGTGTGTTGGCATGGAAGAAATGGCGAATTCCAACGAGGTGTGTGAACTCGAGAAGTCGTTTGTCTGATACAGTATGAGGAAGGCGCGAGTGCTCGTCAGCTTCGATGGGAGGCCGCCTCATGCCCTCAAACTCGAATCCGCTTTACACGCACCACACTAATACTGCCATATATATCTTTATACAGTACCTCTGCGGCGCTATCAAATTCATAGAGCTATGAATTGAGTAGTCAACGCTATTGCGGAAACTTATCGACTCACTCCTATTGCTTCGACTTGCGTTGTTGCCATCTCTTGCATGGAAAGAGCTCGCACCAGTCGCATTACATATTGGACTGGACGTTGAAATTCGTTGTTGGACTTTCTGTTTGTATACCACGAGAAGAAGTGCTTCATATGAGCAGCAACAAAGTCCGCTCACTTCACCGCGTCTCGCACGATTCTTGTAATCGCCTCCTTGCACGCCCTCTCGTTGTAGCTTTCCCAGCACTCGTACAAGCTAACCATCTCTTGCGTTGCATCCACAACAGCATCCACATCGACCTTGCTTTCTGCAAGCCAATCTACCAGCTTTCCCATCTTTTGAGGACTCTGCCGGAAACCGAAACCAGCCAGTGCGCTCTGTGACATGGCATTCTGGGCTGCACTTCCACTCACCGCCGGTGTTCCCATGTTAGGCACAGCGCTTGAACTGTGTACTTGAAGACCGGCAGGATGAGCTGGCCTCAGTACCACTGCCAAGAAGATTGCTGCGATTGCTATGACGTGCGGCGGATACAGCAGAGCCAGATCTGTGTTGTAGGAGTCATTGATGATCGAATGCGCCAATCCAACCTCTTCCGTTGTCAAGCCAAGCGTTCCTTGTAGTTCCGACAGCGCACGATAGGGATGGTGCAAGATGAGTCTACTAGACAGAGTGCTGATGAGGGCGAACTCGCACTCTCCAATTTTGCTCGTATCCTGTACGCCAATCTCGGGCCATGTTCGCACAGCTTCTTGCATCAGCAAACGAATGTGCTGTGGGCTCTCTTCCATCTTGCACGCCAAGTAGGCGGCTGTGGCAAGGATGAGATAGGGGTTGGTCTTGCGTGCTTCCACATGCAAGTAGAACCGTTTGATATAGATCTGCGCTGTGGCAGCAGCTTGCTGTCGGAATGTCATGCGTTTGCCGAGTTTGGCAAATTGAGTCTGGAAGTAGATAGAGAGGTGGCGTGGGTCTGGCAGAGGATATTTGACATGGAGAGGAGCATTGGCTGTGGCAAGGTCAGATCGAAGCGTAGCAAGTTCGCTACGTGTGAAGGTCCAATATTTGGCCTGCGTCGAATCCCAATAGTTGGCAGCCATGATGGTTGGAGGGCGAGTTGTTCGACTTGGTCGAATTGGTCGAATTGGGCCGAAGGTCAAGGTTGTTCCTCAGATTCGGCTGTCGTAATTAGGTATAGCATGACCTAGTCAAGCATAACATCTGATCAGTCTTGTCTTGTGCCAGAGCCGTGTTGAGATATTCAATGGTTTTCTAATGCTTCCAGCAGCTGTCGTGTTCAAGTCGGGCTGCTGATGTCCGTTGCTCCGATCATGACTGACTGTGAGCCTTTGGTGACCAAGTATTGATTACTTTAAGAAGACACAGCAGCGATATCCTCGACCAGTGCATGCCTAGAATGACCTCTCCAGGTATGACACCAATTCAACGAAGCCAAGGCGTATGTAGTAATTGTATGGTAAGGTGTTGTGTTTGAGGGCCGTGCACTCACATGGAATGCTGACCAGACCAGGGCTCCGGGTTATTGCCGGCAGCCGATGGAAGGAAGCTTCGAAGTACCCAACGTCAGAGAGCCCATGCTCTGATAGAAGAGAGAGCTCGCATATTCACGGCAATACACTTTTAATCATCCACCCATTGCCTCCCTACTACTTGAAAAAGTAGCCTTCCTCCGCAGGCACGGAATCGCGACTACACCTCATCTGACCTCTCGCGACCTGCGGACCCTGGAAAACTGCGACCGCCGAGGGCTAGCCATGAAACCAAGATAGCACAGCAACATACGGCTATGGATGGCGAGTCCCGAGAGGAGCGGGATGCCAGGATCAGGGCGCTGTGGGAGCAATTGGATACGAAGAAGAAGGGCAATGTCGACCTGCCCGCGCTGAAGCATGGCTTGGAGAAGATGAACCACCGTGAGTCTCTTGGTGGTTGCGGGACAAGGACAACACTGAACCGATCACAGCGCTCAAAAACGCGGACAGTCTGGTCAAGGAAATTCTGCATGCCGCCGACATCAATCAGGACGGAAAGATTTCATATGACGGTATGTACCCCTGTCGCTTGAGCTATCCACGCATCGTGCGCTGACTTGTCTTGAAAGAGTTTTGCAAGTTTTGTCAAGAGACCGAGAAAGAGCTATGGACTTTGTTCACGTCTATCGACAAGGACAACAATGGGCGTTTGGATAAACACGAGCTCGCGTCCGCCTTCGAACGATCGGGGGTTGGAGTCTCAAATGCCAGACTTGATCGCTTCTTCTCGCATATCGATAAAGATCGGGATGGTCTGATCGACTACAACGAGTGGAGAGGTTCGTTCCCCAACGCATCAATGGATGTGCCCAAACGGTCGGAACAACAAACTCACAATGCGCAGATTTTCTTTTGTTCATTCCAACCCAGGCTCCTGGCCTCCACGCTGTCCTATCATACTACCAATCCGCCGCACAACTCACGTCAGAGGGAGACGTACACATAAGCGATGAAGCGCTACAGGGCCTTGGTACGACGCTCGATTTCCTTAAGACCTCGGCGTTCGGCGCGATAACATCGCTCGTTCGACCTTCAAATCCCTCTTACAAGCAGCTTCCGCCAGCAGAGGCAGCCAGTCGAACGGTCGCAGACGCTTCGCAAGCGGCGCAGCTAGCATCGTCCGGGTTCCATGATGTCGAGGACGAGGAAGTGCGCTTGGAAGCTGACCCACACATCCCGATCAAGCCTGCGCGACGGAAGCTCAAACTGACGGATCTTGTGCCCGATGTAGGCTATTTTGTCGCGGGTGGAGTAAGTGGCATTACCTCGCGCACTGTCACCGCGCCACTTGATCGACTCAAAGTATACCTTATTGCTCAAACGACCAACACCAACGATGCATTGCAAGCTGCAAAAAGTGGCGCTCCTGTACAAGCCGGCAGACAAGGCATGCGAACTTTGATCAACGCTTGCAAAGACTTGTGGGCTGCAGGCGGAATCAGGAGTCTGTTTGCAGGTGAGTTTCTCCTGTCCGATCACATTGGAGTGCGATCTGACGAAAACAATAGGCAACGGCATCAATGTTATCAAGGTCATGCCAGAGTCGGCAGTCAAATTCGGGTCTTACGAGGTATATTCTATTCTTGATTCATGGTGCGGTGCATGCCTTTTACTGACTATGACCAGGCCTCCAAACGTGCAGTCGCTCGCTTCGAGGGCCATTCCGATACGAGGAACATTTCCGGACCATCACAATTCATCGCAGGTGGCATGGCTGGTATGATCAGTCAAGCTGTCGTATACCCTCTTGATACGCTCAAGTTCCGCATGCAGTGCGAGACTGTTGTTGGCGGCGAGCGCGGTAACAAACTCATCTGGCACACCGCACGGAAAATGTGGGCGCACAACGGCATCGCCTCTTTCTACCGCGGTTTGCCCATGGGCCTGATGGGAATGTTCCCATATGCTGCGGTCGACCTGTTCATGTTCGAGTCATTGAAGAAAAGAATGATCGCCAGGAACGCCAAGCTAAAAGGTGTCAAGCATGACGAAGACGCGCTGCCTGGTAATTTCACGCTCGCACTCATGGGTGGATTCAGTGGTGCATTTGGTGCGAGTATTGTCTACCCTCTGAACCTCCTGCGGACGAGACTGCAGAGTCAGGGTACGGCTGGGCATCCTAGGACCTACACCGGTATCATGGACGTGACGAGGCAGACCTTGAAGCATGAGGGAACGCGTGGGCTGTTCAAGGGCTTGACACCGAATCTGTTGAAGGTCGTGCCGGCCGTTTCGATCGTAAGTCTTACCAGTCCTCACGACAATATCGGCAATTTACTGACACATCTCCCTAGACCTACGTCGTATACGAGAACACCAAGAAGGCGTTGCATCTGCATTAGACGACGTGGTGGAACCGCTAGATACTCTTCTATGCCATCTCCATCATCTGGAGTTCAAGGTCCGGCGGCAACTGTGCCCTTCGTGTAGTGTTGGATTACTCGGGTACCTATCGAGATACAGGTACTTTCTTATTCGTAGAAGTTGTTGTATACAATTTAGCATTCTCGCTTGTCAGGTTATGACCCCCGATCATATATGCTTTCGCCATGACCCAAATATATCCTTTCCTTTCCACACCGTGTATCTCACGAGAATCCGCCCAACATGTTGCTCGCCCACTGATAACTTCCCAAAAATACCGCACCACCAATACTAATCCACATCGTCCTCGGCCCAAGCCCACTGAAGAACGCCTTTGGGCCCTCCTCTCTCCAAATCCCCCGTGTGATACTAAGAGCACTCTCTCTCTGCTTGGCTAGCATAAGCCTCGTCTTCAGCACATCCAGCGGAGTTGTCAACGCCGCCGCCACACCACCACTCAGACTGCCGAAGACCGCGCTCTCCGCCGCCGTCACGTCCGAAGCCTTGCCCACACCTTTCCCTAACCGCCGCTCCAGCGACCAGACCTTCATCTTCTCCCACAGCGGGAACTGGATCACCGTAAACGGCACCTCGCGCATCACAGTCACCCCCCACCCCCGGTACAGCTCCGCCCACATCCTAGCAATCCCGTGGCTCTTCCTCTGAGCCAGAATCGACGCTAGCGCCGCCCGCGACGACGGGTGCTGTTTGGCCTGCGCGCGCTGCTTGACCACCTCCGTCGGAACGCGCACCGCGCACGCCGCGATCTCGCCCAGCGTCGCTGCCAGCATGTGCGCGCCCGCCGAAGTTGTAGTGACTCCCTTGTTGAGAGGGTCGTCGAACTGCTTCTTCACCCCCTCGTAGGTGACGAAGAACAAGGCGGCGCCGGGCGCGGAGCCCACCACCGCGCTGCCGATTCCATTGTAGATCCCGCGGAAGCCGCCCGAGGCCCAGAAGCCGGTGGAGGATTGCAGGCGGGTTTTGAGCGTGTCGAGGGGGAAGAGTGAGGTGTCGACTGTTGTGCCTGCTAGGGCGCCTGCCTGGGGTTGTTAATTTAATTTTTGGGGACGGCGGGATGAGGATGGTGTGGAGGCGCGGCGTACGAGGAGGGAGCGTAGGTAGGGTGAGTCTACTAGAGCTGCGGGACGCGGTGATGAGGCGTCCATTGTGTGGGTGAAGCTGGGATGTTGTAATTATTCAAGTGAGCTAGGTGTTGTTGCTGCCATTAGATGTTGCGTTTATCTGATTGTCCGCGCGAGAGGCCGAGCTCATCTCGTCGGCAACTACGGGCTGACTTAACTGCGATGTCGGATGGTTGATGGTTGAAATTGTTGACTCAAACAACGGAAATAACGAACTGATCGATTGAGAGCAAGTGTGATGCCTTATACTTGTATTCATTCGCCCCTGAATAATTGCCTGTCGTTGTGAGATAATCTTGTGATCGACCGTCTATGGGCTTCTAACGCGGAATAGCTTTGATGTTAAGGTTACTTCGCAATAGACCTCATGCTGAGGATCAGCCAATTGTCCTACCATCAAGAGAACGTAGACGATCAATGATCATCATGATATGTTTTGACACACAAGAATCGAAGAGTAGAGTGCAAGGATGAGAGAAGAGGCAATACATACCCTAACCCTACCAACCCCAATTTTTTGACCATCGAGAATGCATGTGTAAAGACCTACAACGAAGTGATACAGTGAGGGTGATCAACAAGTTGTCTTCGCCAAAAGGGTACCTAGTGGGCTGGTTGAGGTATACCACATTCCAGTACACCGCTCAACCCCTGTTGATGGTATTACCACTACCCTTAGGATTCGCCTCGACGTACTCGTCCCATTCTCTGGCCTTCATGGTTGCCTGGTCCGAGATCTCATAATCATCCTCGTCAACCTGGGGCTTGATACCGCTCTTTTCTCCACCGCCCTCGATAATACCACCACGCTTCCTCTCCTCCTCCAGGTACTCATCGATCGACATCGTAGGGAGGGTGTGGCTTGGTCTGAACACACCATCTGCAACCTCCTGCCTCGCACCGAGCAGAGTGAAAGGACGCAGTGGTTTGCCCTTGCTGTCAAGTAAGGGTCCCTTCATACCAGCAGAGAGGTGTCTCGAATCGAGGCGCTCCGAGAAGCCGTCTGATGTTCTATCACGGTCGCGCAGATCTTCCGGCCTCTTTTGCGAATAGTCTGGCGGCGGTCCCGGTGGCGCAAGCGACAGAATGTGTAGTTCTTGCCCAATCGACTCTAATGAGGCGAAAGTCTGGTGTGTGCAATATGCGAGATTTGTGAGCTGGAGCTCACGGTATGCGTCATCGTCGTTGCTCAGCACAGAAGGGTTCTGGCGCAAGTATTCCAGCTTCTGCTTCAACGTCTTCTCTTCCTTGAACCGCCTGATCTTGATGTCTCGTTTTGTCGCAGGGTCTTTGGTCTGAGCTGTTGAGAACGTGTCTGGCGATTCGCGATATGCCTCCAGCATGTTGACGTCGCTCTTCTCCAGGATGTCGTAGTTGTCTAGTAGCTTGAGGTACTGCTCGTAGTGTCGTTGGGCGGCATGAAGCGTATCCTTGCGATTTGGTCCATTGATTCTCATACACATTTCGGCGATGCGGAAGTGGAGTAGTAGGAACTGAAGGTCGGCGGAGGTAATGTCTTCAAGGAACTCGTTTGGACTGAACAGTGATATGCGGTCGGCGATGGTCAAACACTGCTCGTACAGCGTGAGAGCGGCGAGGAGGCTCTCTTGGAAGGCTTCTGAGTTGTACGGGGAGTTCTCCAGGATCGTACGTTTCTGTTCGGCATCGTCATAAACGGCGCGGATGCTGCGTGGATCGTCGGCCATTTTGTGTTGTAGTGTATTGTATGTGACTAGGTAAGGTAGAGCTCACTTTATCAGGTCGAGATACTTTCTGGGATACCCTGAGGCGTGAGCCCTTCATGGTGGGGGTGGCACGGGCCCCATCGCGAGAACATGCCACGCTCTCGTGTCAGCGGTACTTAACTGCACCTATGAACAGTTGCACACATCTATCTATCTACATATGAACGTTTAACGGTCAAGCATATGCAGTCTGTAGACCATGTCCTCACATGCCTAACGAGACTCTTCACGCGCGAGCCCGCTTAGAAGCAAACTGCACGTGGCTGTCGTGATTGCCCATGTTTGTTTCAACCACAAACACACGTCCTCTCTTTCAATATCGCGAACATCACAACTCTAGCGCTTGGACTTGGACTACACAATCGTTCCCAACATACGAGAAACGTCATTCATTCTTCCAGCAGAACGCCGATAACACCATCATCTTATCCATTCTCACTTACCCCCAACTAGCTCGACCATGGCGATCGAGGAGCAAATCTCACGCGTACAGCTCGACGAGCACTCAGAAAATCGCGACCAAGAAATGGACACTACCTTTGATGGCGAAATCGACGAGGACCTCATGATCGGTAACGACGACGACGACGACATTCCACTCACTGGCCTTCCAAGCACACAGGCCGATAAGCGTCGTGAACAAAAGGCTATCTTCGAGTCATGGCTACAGACCGAAGCAGCACAGCAACCGATGCGACGACGCAAGCACGAGAACGAACCCCTCGAAGAGGTCGTCGACGAACTTCTCAGTGTCAACAAACTGATCGCAAAACAGGAGAGCACCGAGATCGTCAAGAACCCGAGGGAGTACCAGCTGGAACTCTTCGAACGAGCCAAAAAGGAAAACACCATCGCTGTACTCGACACAGGCTCCGGCAAGACTCTCATTGCAGTACTTCTAATCCGCTGGGTCATTGACCAGGAGCTCGAATCGCGAGCAATTGGCAATCCAGCCAGGATCACGTTCTTCCTCGTGGCTTCTGTCTCTCTCGTCTTCCAGCAGCACGCTGTGCTCGAAACCAACCTCGACCACAAAGTTGCACGTTTCTGCGGTGCGATGAACACCGACAAGTACAACAAGGTTGTCTGGACTCAACACTTCACCGAGAACAGGGTAATCGTGTGTACAGCTGATATTCTGCTGCAGTGCCTCTCGCGTAGCTATATAACAATGAAACAGATCAACCTTCTTATCTTTGACGAGGCACACCACACCAAGAAAAACCACGCCTATGCAAGAATCATCAAAGACTACTATCTTGCCGAGTCGGAAGAACAAGCGCGTCCGAGGGTGTTCGGAATGACCGCCAGCCCCGTTGACGCAAAGACCGACGCCATCCAGGCAGCACACGAATTGGAAAGTCTTCTTCACAGCCGAATTGCAACCGCCAACGATTTGAGCTTCCAGGAGATACTCAAGAAGAAAGATGAAAGGGTCCTGGAGTATGGTCCGCTGAAACAGCCGTTCGAGACCGAGTTCCTGAACGCCACAATCGCCCGGTTTTCGCATGTCCAAGTCTTCCAAACTGTATTCGATACTGTAAAAGGTATAGCCGCTGAATTGGGAACATGGTGTGCCAATCAGTACTTGGTTGATGCCCTTGCTGAGACGAAACTGCGGAAGTACGAGCTAGTCGTGGAGCGAGCATTCCACGAATGCCCAAGGGGAAGAACCATCGCGGACCTCGACAGAGATCTTGCCGAGATTCGTAAAGCCTCCGAGTACGTGCGCGGAAGATGGGAACTCATGTCAAAGCGCGTCGGCAGCGAAGATCTGAGCGTGAAAGTGCGTGAGTTGCAGCATTTCCTGGCGCAAGAATTTGAACGACCGTCGAGCTACAGGTGTCTGGTTTTCGTCGAGAAGAGGCACAATGCTCGCTTGCTTGCTGCAGTATTCCAGCGATTTGCACCGACCCAACACCTCCGCCCTGGCTTTCTCACCGGCCCTGGCAGCGGCAACCTTGCTGATGTAAAGCTCAGTTTCCGGCAGCAAGTGGTGACGATGATGCAATTCCGCAAGGGAGAGATCAATTGCCTGTTCTCGACATCAGTAGCCGAAGAAGGCCTGGATGTGCCGGACTGCAACCTGGTAGTTCGTTTTTCTCTGTACAGGACCATGGTGCAGTATGTGCAGTCTCGTGGAAGAGCGAGACAGAACAACTCAAAGTTCATCCACATGCTTGAGCGTGGCAATGCGGTGGAGGCAGAGTCCATACGCGACGTGCGCTACCGAGAGTTGGAAATGAAAAGCCTCTGCCAGAGACTCCCAGAAGACCGCCGTATCAATGGCAACCAAGAGACACTCGACGCTCTCATGGCGAAAGAAAAATCGCTCAAGGTATATGTTGAACCTTCGACGGGCGCGAAACTGAATTACGGCAACGCGCTCGTTTACCTCGCAAACTTCTGTTCAGCCATTCCGACTGGATCAGACGCCGCAGAACCTCAACATCCTACGTATGTGGTCACAGGCTCTGGTGACAATTTTATCGCCGAAGTTCTTCTACCTGCAGGGGCGCCGATACGCTTTGCGATTGGCGAGCCGCACAGCAGAAAGACTCTTGCTAAGCGTTCGGCTGCATTCGAGGCCTGCCTCCAGCTGCGGAAGAAAGCGTACCTGAATGCACACCTTTTGCCGACGTATGCAAAGAAGCTGCCAGCAATGCGAAATGCTCATCTTGCTGTGAATATGAAGAAGCTTCGAGTGTACAACATGAAGACTAAACCCCTTATCTGGCAGCAGAACATGGGTGTGCTGCCAGAGGAGCTGTGGGTCACAATTGTCGACTTTCCAGAAGGCCTTGAATGTGAGCACCAACCGATCGCCTTGCTAACAAGAGCGCGGATGCCCCAGTTCCCAAGTTTCCCGATCTTCAAAAACGATGGCCAGCAGTCACAGGTTGTCTGCTCATCTGTCGCCGAGCCACTGCAGGTGAACCTCACTGAGGAGACCTTGTCGTTGCTCACGGCATTTACTATGCGAGTATTCAAAGACGTTCACAGCAAGACATATGCAACGGAGCCGCATCAAATGTCGTACTGGCTAGCTCCCGTCAATCAAAGTGCAGGCGACGGTCCTGTTCGATCTCTTTTGGACTGGGAGCTGATGAAAGAAGTCTTTGAGCACAAGTTCTACACGTGGTCTCCGGAAATGCCCCATGAGGCCTTGGCCGACCGATTCATCGTTGACAAGCTAGCTGGTGGTCGCAAGTTCTTTTCCAAAGGTGTTAGCAAGGATCTCAAGCCATCGGATCCCGTTCCCGAGGGCTGCGCAAAAGGCAGATTCAAGAACAGCATTCTGGACTACAGCAACAGCATGTTCAGGCGCGACCGTGAAAGATTCAAGGATACCTGGAACTTGCAACAGCCAGTGGTCGAGACCGAACAGATGTTGGGACGCCGCAACATGCTGGCCCCTCCTGTCCCGAAAGAGATCAAGGCTCCGACCAGAGCACCTCTTTGCCTCGAAGCACTGCAGATCTCTGTACTTCCAACACGTGTAGCAGTCTCACATTTCGTCTGGCCGGCGGTCATCTGGCGTCTTGAGTCCTACCTGATAGCTATTGAAGCTGCTGACATGATCGGAGTCGAATGCGACCCTGCCATGGCACTGGCAGCCATCACCAAAGATTCAGAGAGCAGTGGTGACCACGAGAAAGAGCAGGAGCAACACGTCAACTTCCAGCAGGGTATGGGTGACAACTATGAGCGTTTGGAGTTCATGGGCGATTGCTTCCTCAAGACCACGACGACCATCGCAACCTTCATCCAGAATCCGAACGACAACGAATTCGAGTTCCACGTGAGGCGAATGGTCATGCTTTGCAACAAGAACCTCTTCACCGTGGCTCAGACACTCAAGCTTCAAGAGTACATCCGCAGCAGCACGTTCTCCAGGCGACTCTGGTACCCGGAAGGGTTGAAACTACTGGAGGGTAAGGGTGCGAAGGATACCGAGGAGATTGAGGAAGAACGTCGCGTGGGATCAACTCACAACCTCGGAGAGAAGACCATCGCGGACGTCTGTGAAGCCATGATTGGTGCAGCCTTCATGTCTCACGATCAACCGGGCAAGTGGAATCCAGATCAGTGGGAGAATGCTGTTCGCACCGTGACAAAGCTCGTGGGAAGCGCAGACCACACTATGCTCGAGTGGGACGATTACCGAGAGGCATACAAGCTCCCAGCTTACCAGACCGCAGAAGCAAACGCTTCGCAACTCGATCGTGCCCAAAAGGTCGAGGCAGAGCACGCCTACCACTTCCGTTATCCGCGTCTGCTCTGCTCTGCTTTCATCCATCCCTCCCAGCCGTTCATCTTCGAAAAGCTGCCAAATTACCAGCGCCTCGAGTTCCTCGGCGATGCCCTTCTTGACCAGGTCAGCATCACTTACCTCTTCAACAAGTTTCCCGACAAGGATCCGCAGTGGTTGACTGAGCACAAGATGGCCATGATCTCCAATCGCGCACTCGGAATGATCGCAGTCACAACAGGCTTCTACAAGCACATCCGACACTGCCACGCCACCATCGAGCTGCAGATCCGCGAGTATGTCACTGAGTTGCGCGAGGCTAAGATTGCAGCACCAGACGTGATGGATTACTGGACCACAGTCTCCGACCCGCCCAAGTGTCTCGCCGACATCGTCGAAGCGTACGTGGGAGCAATCTTCATCGACTCGGACTTCGACTACAACGAAGTGCAGCGCTTCTTCGACGCGCACATCCAACCGCATTTCTCCGACATGAGTCTCTACGACGGCTACGCCGGCAACCACCCCTGCACGCACTTGCACCACTTGCTCGCCCAGACTTATGGTTGTCAGCAATATCGAATCATTGCGAAGCAAGTCCCTATGGTGAATGGACTGGATCAGAAGGGTGTTGTTCTTGCGGTCATGATCCACAATGAGGTCTTTGCGCACGACATGGGCAGTTCGGTGAGGTATGGACGGGTGAGAGTGGCGAAGCTGGCGCTTGAGAAGCTGGAGGGCCTGGCGCCGTATGAGTTCCGCGCTCGCTTCAACTGCGAGTGCACGAAAGCGGACGCTGACGAGGTTGGTGTGCGCGCTGACTGCGCGATTTGAGAGATTTTGAAGATGGCGAGGAATGACGGCTCAGCCTCGTGTTATCGATCCTTGCTCGTGTGCATGTAAAGATGATCAGTATCGGCTTGTAATATATCAAAGCCCAGTAGTGAAGTTAGATCAAAAGGGTGCATGTGAATGTCATAGGTCGTCTGTGATGGTGTATTCAATATACGCGCATGTGTTAAAGTGCCAATAGACTGTGCCAAGATGCCCGCAACGCGCTTCAACGCGCCGGCGGCGAACCGAGCTCTATGAAGTTCGCGAACGACGAAAGTCGGGGACCTTTCGAACCAACTCACCACATCTTATCACATTTCTATCAATCCCGTCTATTCTTCTCACCCCTCACCTTCACCCACCCACCTTCACTGAGAACCTCACGCACGCTACTCCAGCCACAACTTCCTGTCACCGCAACACTTCCTTCCTGCCGAAGCCGTCAACTGAAGCAGGCGCAAGCGGCGCAACATCCAAACCACCTCTACACAACTTCCTTACCTCCCTCATCATGTAAGTCGCCTTGAACACACACCTGCGCATGCAACTGTCATATCGGCAACATGAGCAACCCAATCCCTCGCCGTGACTCGAGGCTCGTCGAAGTTGCCAACAAGTCTAACATAACTGCCAGGGAGTCTTTTGACAACATCTACCTCAACCTCTCGAAGGAGCCCGGAAAGTGCCGGCTCGCAGAGTCTGGACTGGGATGGAAGCCTACAGGCGGCCAGACATTTACCCTCGACAAGTCAGAGCTCATCAGCGCACAGTGGAGCAGAGCGGCAAAGGCACATGAGCTGAAGATTTACGCACGTCATGCGGGTGTGGTTCAGCTGGATGGATTCAAGCAAGAGGTGAGTTCGCACAAGCTAAAGAGTGTATCGGGGTATACTGACAGCAGCGCAGGACTTTGAGACGATCGCAAAGTGCTTCAAGGTCTGGTACGGCATCGAATTCGTTCACAAGGAGCACGCGCTCCGCGGCTGGAACTGGGGAAAACACGAGTTGACTAGGAACGAGCTTGTGTTCAACGTGCGCAACCAACCGGCCTTCGAAATCCCCTTCACCGAGATCGCAAACACCAACCTAGCGGGAAAGAACGAGGTAGCGGTTGAATTCTCGCTACCCGACGAGGGCAAGGAGACTGGCACAGAGGGACTGGGAGGCGCAAGAGCAAAGGGCAAGAAGAGCGGAGCCTCGAGCGATCAGCTCACGGAAATGCGCTTTTACATTCCCGGAACCGAGAAGAAGAAGGCGAAGAAGGGCGACGAGTCCGGCGACGATGAGGCTGAGGACGGCGAGAACGTGGGAGCGGCAAGCTTGTTTTACGAGCAAATCATGGAGAAGGCCGACATTGGCGAGGTCGCAGGCGAGACTTTCGCCTCCTTCCTCGACATCCTGCATCTCACTCCTCGTGGACGCTTCGACGTCGACATGTACGAGAAGTCCTTCCGTCTCCGTGGAAAAACCTACGACTACAAGATCAGCTACGAGAGCGCCAAGCGATTCTTCCTCCTGGCGAAACCCGACGACATGCACACTATGCTCTGTATCGGCCTGGATCCCCCTCTTCGTCAGGGCCAGACTCGCTACCCGTTCCTTGTTATGCAGTTTAAGAAGGACGAGGAGACCAGCATTGAGCTCAACATGACCGAGGAGGACATCAAGAAGTATGACGGCAAGCTGCAATCCACCTACGAAGCACCCATCGGAAACGTCATCGCAAAGATCTTCCACGGTCTGACCGGCAAGCGTCTGATTCAGCCCTCCAAGGACTTTGTCTCGCACCACCAGCAGCAGGGTGTCAAATGCAGCATCAAAGCCTCAGAAGGCCACCTCTTCTGCTTGGACCGCGCCTTCCTGTTTGTGCCCAAACCTGCGACCTACGTCTCCTTCGAGAATGTCTCCGTTGTTACAATGTCACGAGTTGGTGGGGCTGTTAGTGCCAGCCGCACCTTCGACATTGCCGTTACGCTCAAGAACGGCGCAGGTGAACACCAATTCTCCAACATCAACCGCGAAGAGCAGGCGCCGCTCGAACAGTTCCTGAACATCAAGGGCATCAAGACGAAGAACGAGATGGATGGCGATAGCGGCATGTTAGCTGCCGCACTCACGGCCGACCCCGACCTCGCTAGCAGCGACGACGAGGTCGTTGCCCGTGCAGACCGTGGCAGTGCTGACGAGGACAGCGAGTCCGCCGATGAGGACTTCAAGACGGACAGTGAGAGCGATGTTGCCGAGGAGTACGACGAGAACGCGGGCTCGAGTGGCAGTGAAGATGGCAGTGACGCCGAGATGGGCGACGCTGGCGGAGACGACAGCGATACTGAAGCCAAGGTTGAGAGGCCTAAGAAGAAGACCAAGACTGGCTAGGCGGCAGCGGTTGGTCAGGCTGAAGGCTGGGAGATTTGCTATTGACAGCGGGTTTCGGCGTTGACATGAACTGGCCGCCCCTTCTTGCGGCGGGTCGGTGGCTAAATTAGTATTGGGTGCATACAAATGCGCAAGCGTCCAGGAAACGCGAACGAATCCTACATTGTTTTACAAGTCGCGCTGCTGCTCTGCTCCCTTTTTCTCTCAAGGCCTACCACCACTTCTCACAAAGCACTCTCCCCGGCTCCATCCCCCCCTGCCTCCCAAGAAACTCGACCACCTCATCTGTCATCTTCTGCGGCCCACAAACATAACAAACAGTCCCCTCTCTCCCCTTCCCCCCTTCCGTCTCTCCCCTCCACCCATCCAACGCCCCAACCAAATCCCCCCTCCCCAACCTCCTAGCCCAAGTCCGATTCGGCAACTTCCCATGCTCAATCCTCTCCCCGCCCTCATACCCCGTATTGCCCGTCAAGAAAAGCGACAAAGTAACATCCCTCGGCTCGTCCACCGCTCCCACCAGATCCATCAGTCTAGGCAAGAACAGAATACTCTGAACATCGACCTCTGACTCCTCCGTCTTGGTCCCGTACAAGAAGTGGATCTCCTCGGGACGCTGCGAGGGGTGCAGGCGGACCAAGTGGCTGAAAATTGAAATCAGCGGGTTGATCCCTACTCCGCCGGCTATGAGGATTAGGCGGTTGATTGAGGTGGCGGGGATGGGGAGGGCGGGGGGCGGGTAGGTGAAAGAGCCGCCTACGCGGATGTGGAGGGGTGTGTTGAGGATTTCGGGGGCCGGGAGGTGGAAGTATTGGGCTGGTGGGTTGGGGGATTTTTGGATTGCGAGTTCGATGTGGCCTGGTGTTGGGGGGTTGGCGGAGGGGAGGGCGGAGGTGGGGGGCGAGGTTATGGTGAAGCCGCCGGCTTTGGGGATGGAGGGGATGAAGGTGTCGAGCCATTGGCCGGGGAGGAACTGGGGGGAGTTAGCATTGTTATGTTGGTAGTATTTTGGGGTTTGGTTTGATGGTTTGATGGATAGGTGGGCAGGGACTGGGTTCAACTCACTTTGATTGTGTGATTTGGGTCTTGAGGTGAGAGGCGAAGAACTCGGGTTGTCGGGTTTATCTGGCGGATGTTTGTGATTGTCACAGGTTCGATGCGATTTTGCCGTGGTTCGCTAGCGGTACGGTCTTCGTGAGGAATGGAATCGTGGACTATGGAGGCCATGCTTCTTCGTCTGATGGCGGATGTTGTGAAGGACAAGACGATGCGTGGTTTCGATGTTAGGCGATTCATCAACATGGCTTAGTTGGAAGATCGATCTTGCTTCTCGCTGTATATTCGGCTTACGCGAACACACATAAACTTGCGTATTGTTCAAAGTAGATAGTGAAGTAATCTACATTGATGTCGATCCGAGGCATGACGTACGACGTGGACAGCGAGCGATCTCGCATTTGATTTGTGGGGCCAGTCCATCTCATTCAGGCCAGCAAGAGCTGCTGTGCCTTTCCCTGTTACCTTATCTGACCACTCATACAAACGCCACCAAAAAAAAGTAATAAAACTAAGGAAGGACAGGGCTGCAGACGGTAGGAGTAGGGGTTCCAAAGCCGCCCGAAGAGCCCAAAAGGCCCAAAAAGAGAAGCGCGAGCAAAGTCGACAACCTGAAGTCAACATGACCGGAACACTAGCTACCGTTGGCATCTTGTCAATCGGCAGCATGGGAGCTGGAGTAGCCCGACTTTTGGCGGCGCACAACTATCGCGTGATCACAAACGCCTCCGATCGAAGGTGAGTCTATCTGGCATATGTCTACAGATGATATCGTCTTTGCTAACCATGAGGCTAATAGCGAAGCCACCCAGAAGCGAGCTCGAGAGAGCAATGTGGAGTTGATGTCTACAGATCTGGAGCTGTGCAAGGAAGCCGACTACATACTCTCCATTGCTCCCCAAAGGGACACGCGAGCTATTGCGGACCGCGTCATCGCCGCCGTCACCAACTCCGATTTTATGTTTGTGGAGCGCAAGAACCCTTTGTACTTTCTCGATCTGAACGCCGTGAGCCCTCGCACTGCCCGAGAAGCGTTCGACCACTTTGCTTCTTCGGCGCCAGCAGTCAAAGTGATCGACGGCGGTATTGTTGGCAGCCCACCCAAGCTGAAAGACGATGGCTCATGGTTCTGTCCCGGATTCGTCATTTCAGGCCCTCATCGTCTCCATGAAGCACCGCTTAGTGGCGAGCACCTTGCTAAAATCTTGAACACGCAACATATCAACGACGATATCGGCGCTGCGTCCGGCGTGAAAATGTGCTACGCGGCTCTGCACAAAGGCTTCACGGCTCTCGCTACGCAGTCGCTGACCGCCGCTCACAACCTGGGCGTCATGACAGAACTGCAGGGCTACCTTGGGGATTCACCGCTAGGAGCGTATGTGAACTCGGCATTGCCAGTCATGCCGCCCAAGGCGTATAGGTGGGTGCAAGAAATGGACGAGATTGCCGACACGTTCGAGCAGGATGGCGGGTTCTCGCGCGAGGAAAGCATCTTTAGGCCGATCGGTCAAGTCTATAATCTAATAGCGAATGACACCGAACTCGGCAATGAGCAGACAGACGATCGACAGCGCGGGAAGATAGCTGAGGATGTTGCAGCACTCACGAGCGCCGGGCTCGAGAAGCGGAAACTCAAGACTGAGTGATCGCTTGCGATTTCTGTACGGCTGGCAGCAAGTTTCCGTTGTGAAGCCAACCTTCTGCGCCCAGGATTCCGCCATCCTCGGCACGCTGATCCATGGACCATTTGCGGATTGGGGTAATGTCGAATGTCGACCTGTATTCAGATGTGTACATCTCCATTCCGGCCCATGCTATCATCAGTGCATTGTCTGTGCATAAGCTTGGAGGAGGAAAAGCGACTTTGATGTGTGAGTAACCGCGAGCATCGAGCATTGCGCGAAGGAGGTGGCGAAGGTAGCGATTTGATGCAACGCCTCCAGATACTACTACTGTATCAATTTTCTCGGCAGTGTCGAATGCAATTTTATCAGCGTCACGACCAACAGTGTCTTCCAAGTACAGCAATATGCGAGAGGCCAAGTGCTCGAATGATACTCGTAATGTCTCACGAGCCAAGTCGCGTCGTTCTTCGGTTGAGATAGAGACTTTGTCGGAAAGCTCTGTCTGAGCCTTTTGCCTCATCAATCTCTCGATGGAGGTCAGAAGGCCGGAGAATGAGAACGCCATGCGTCTCCCTCTTTCTGCCAGAGGTACGCCAAGCGACCAATCCCACTTTGTCGAACGCCGAGTGAGCTCCTCTCCCCTTGTCGCAGGAGCGGTGTAGTTGTAGTCGGCTGGCCCATTTGGAAAAGCAAAGTCTTCGAGTGCTTTGCCGTATGGTGGCTTCATCACATCGGACGGTAGAATAGCTCTGGCGGCCTTGTCGATGCAGTCTCCGATTGCGATATCGTTGGTCGTCGCCAGTATCTGATGATCGGTCAAGCCCGTGGACTTGATTAGCATGGTGTGACCTCCACTGGCGAGCACGCTCAAGTACGGGAAGGAGGGCTGCAATTTATTCGGCTCCCATGGACCTTGATACAAATCGGGTAGGCTCTCGAGCGTAGAGCAGAGCCTGGGCGTGAGGGCATGTGCCTGCATGTGATGGATGCCCAATAGTGGGACACCCCATGCGAGTGCTAATCCCTTTGCTAGGCTTAACCCAACTGTGAGATTACTGCGCATGCCCGGTCCTCGTGTGGCGCATACGAATGTCGGTTTGGCCCCATTATATTTTGCTATTGCGTCTGCAACAAGGCCGCCGAGACTGGTCTGATGTGAGTGCAGGGCTATCAGAGGATGAATGCCGTTGTACGCCGTGTTGTTGGCGGTGATTCGTTCGTGGTATACCACGTTCGTACGCAGTCTCGGTTGATTGGTCTTAGAAGTGTTGTCGGCTTGTATTTCAAGCAGCGCCACCGAGGTGTCGTCGCAGGATGTTTCAATTGCCAAAGTCGACAGGCCTGGCCGCCAAGCGGTATGCACTTGTCGAGTACGCACGACGCACCCACTGCGTGAAAGTGTCGGCCATAACGCTCTCCGTGAAGCTTTCAGCATTCCTCCCATGTGTCGATGTTTGTAAGTGAATTGTCACGAGTCTAGACTCCTTTCTCGGACCTCCGAGGCCCTTAACTTTCAGCCCTACGCACGCTCATGTGGGTCGCCGAAGCAGTGACGTCTCTTTGTTGATGACCTATGACCTCGAATCCTTTCGACTCGACATCTCCCCACCTACGACACTCCATATTATGCCTGTGATTTCACCAGAGCCTCGGACAGGCAATCAGTGCGACATCCACCATGGCCGATGAGAAGAAAGCCACCGACGGGCCATCCGTGTCCGACCCGGACGCCTATGATTACCACACCCTTCCCGACTGGGACAACGATTTCTACGACGAAGACGACATACTAGCATTTGCTTCCGCCCTATCTGCACCCGAGACCTCCACATCACCATCTGAGGAGGATCTGCTCAACCCAAAGAGACAAGGCGCCGAGTTCTTCACGGCTCTGAATGACTGGCGACCGGTACACCAGCGTGTGCGGGGAGAGAGCACGGCAAGTGCTGAGAGTTATGATGGGAGGCCCAAGAAGCGGAAGAAACAGAAGAAGTCAAACCGTGGCAGGGACGAGACACGCGAGGGCTGGTCGTACTCGCTCATCAAGTATCCGCTCTTGATCTTCGTATTCGGCTGGCTCCTTGCGCTGTTCCTGCTTTATCTGGTTACCAGACTGTACATCTACGTGTACGAGCAGTATGTGACTTGGAGAGGAAAGAGAGAGAAGCTGCGAAAGACCATACGCGAACAAACCAACTACGAGGACTGGATGAAAGCGGCAAAGGAACTGGACCGTCATCTCGGCAGCGACAAGTGGAAGGAGGATGAAGATTCTTCTTATTACCAACCTCGCACCATTAAGAGGGTACTGATTGAAATGAGAAAGCTGCGTCACCGTTCAGAGCAAGAGGAGCGATCAAATGATGGACAGCCAGGATTACGGTCTATCGACAAACTGCGCGGGCTTGCAGAAGCTTGCGTGAAGAACAACTTCTCCGGATACGAAGACCCACACTTGTACTCTGAAACTTACTACGGCACCAAGGATCTTATCCAAGCGTATGTGGATGAGGTTTCGGCAACTTTGAAGTTCATGTTCGCCAGCTCTCAACTATCACAGAAGGACAAGCGAAGCCTTTCTAAACAACTGGGCACGAACTTTGGTCGCACTGCGCTCTGTCTGAGTGGCGGTGCTACTTTCGCGTATTACCATTTTGGCATCGCAAAGGCACTCTTGGACGCCGACATTCTTCCAGACATCATCACCGGAACCTCAGGAGGAGCACTAGTAGCTGCTCTACTCGCAACGCGGACGAACGAAGAGTTGAAGAAGCTACTCATCCCGGCACTTGCACACAGAATCACCGCCTGTAGCGATCCGATGTCGGTCTGGGTACCTCGCTGGTGGCGCACCGGCGCTCGCTTCGACACAGTTGACTGGGCGAAGCGCTGTTCTTGGTTCTGTTACGGCAGTCTGACCTTCTTGGAGGCGTACCAACGTACAGGGCGCATCCTCAACGTCAGCTGTGTACCGTCAGACCCGCACTCGCCTAGCATCCTCGCGAACTATCTCACAGCGCCAGACTGTGTCATCTGGTCAGCGGTCCTTGCATCAGCTGCTGTGCCTGGTATCCTCAACCCAGTCGTACTCATGCGGAAGACATCAACCGGTACGCTAGAGCCATACTCTTTCGGCCACAAGTGGAAAGATGGTTCATTGCGAACAGACATTCCTCTGAAGAGTCTGAATCTGCACTTCAATGTCAACTACAGCATCGTCAGCCAAGTCAACCCGCACATCAATACGTTCTTCTTCTCTTCACGAGGCAGTGTCGGGCGACCAGTGACGCACCGCCGAGGTCGAGGATGGCGTGGCGGTTTTGTGGGAAGCGCACTTGAAATGTACCTAAAGCAAGACCTTACAAAATGGTTGAAATTCCTCCGGCATCTGGAACTACTGCCTCGGCCGCTTGGCCAGGATTGGAGTCAGCTTTGGCTCCAACGGTTCAGTGGCACAGTCACCATCTGGCCTCGCTCCATCCTCAGTGATTTCTGGTACATCCTCACTGATCCAGATGTCAATCGCCTCGCACGTATGTTGCACGTCGGACAACAGGCCGCATGGCCCAAACTCAAGTTCATCAGCAATCGTATGGCCATTGAGAAGGTCATTCAAGAAGCACGCGAGGCCACAAGGCCAGTAGAACAGCCCCTGCCCACGCCATTGCCAATGCCAAATGAAAGTGATCGCACGCTACGCAATGAGCTGTCAGAGGAGGATCTCAAGTCATTGCTAGCACAAGCCAGAAGCACCGGCGGGCGCGTCGAGGTGCCACGTGCGCGTGCGAGAGGGTCGCCAATGCTCGAAATTCCTCCACAGTTGCCAGAACAAGATTCGCGATCGGTGAGCCCATCACTCAGCAAGCGACTGGGGGGCTGGTTCGGCTCCATGTCTCGCTCTCCCTCGCGCCACCGCAGCGAGCAGTCTCGCCCCTCTCTCACCCAGACAAAACAACTGCACCACCATCGTCGCAGCTCCGTCATGGAGGAGATTAAGCGTCAGAGCGGCGTCTTCTTCGACGATCCCGAGATCGAAGAGAGCCCTGATGAGATGGACAGCGCGACAGACAACGAAGACCACGAAGTCGGTCGCAGTGCTGACGTCGCACCACTTGAAAACGGTACTGTGCGGCGCAAGGTCAAGCGTAGGTTCGATGGCGCTGGCAGCTCTTCTCACGGCAAGGGCGTCGAGGAGGACGATGTTATACAGCAGCTTGGCCTTGGCGACGAAGAAGACGACGACGCCAGTCGGGGCAGGGACGGTACTTTTGTTGGCTAGAAGCCTACCATTGGGCCGGACGGGCTCTTTTTTACACTTATAAAGCGTTTTTAGCGTGTCATTTATCTTTGGTTGCTTATTGTATCGCATGGAACCGGCGTGGAATGTATCATTGGAAGTCATACACACTTTGGAACTACTGTTGTAGATTTTTCGCTTTAACTCAGTTCGCTGTCAACCGTGATTGTGATCGTTACGACTCGTAGAAATGCCCGGTAAGCGAGTGACTGTAGCTAAGAAACCCCTTTTGATGACAAGACGAATTCGCACCTTGAACGAATGTGCTTCGAGCCTCGACTATCGTATCGCCCTTCCAGTCTCTCTGAGAACGTACTGTGTATCCTGAAGTAAGCGAGAGTGTGACACGACCAAAACAACCCACGGACGCGCTCAAGCAGCCATTCCAACAGCAGTCGGAAGAGCAGTAACAAATGAGCCTGAAGCAAAAAACGTCGTCGCCGTCGCCTGGTGCGCTCCTCGTTTGGCCAGAGGGCAGATGACCTGGCTGCCAAACCCGCAAGTGTTGTTCGGGACTTGCACGCACGAGGATCCGTCTCCGTAGACTACGGTGCAGAAGGAGCTGGTGGTTGTCGAGGGCGGTGGGGTCGTCGAGCTCGTCTCGCTGCTTGTCGCTGTAGTAGTCGATGATATCTCAGAGCTTGTCGTGGAACTCATAGTCATTGTGGTCATGGATGTGTCGGAGTCTGATGGCGCGGGGCAGGTGAGGTCTGGCAGGTCGTCTTGTCGTTTCAAATTGGAGGATGTTGCGCCGCAGCCGGCTAGGGAGTTGCCCGGATGTCTGTTCCCTGGAAGTGAAGTGTTAGATTTCGGAGAGGGTGAGGAAGGATGGAGGGGATGCTTACAGGCCACTACGATCGATCTCGCCGATGGCGGCGTGTAGCCGAGATTATCAGGGACCGGGTTGTTGTTGCGCTGGATTCTCGCGCTGAGGAAGAAGAACTGCTTCATTGCCCGTGCGACCTGGCCGGCTGGCCAGTTTGAATCCAGCTCTTGCAAAGAGAAGAAGTAGGCTGCCATTCCCGCGACCGCCGGGGCAGCCACAGATGTCCCGGTGACCAGCTTGGTTGCGGAATCGCTGTCGGTACTGGCGCACAGTACATCACGGGCTGCTGCATAGATGGAAATGGATCCGCCGCTGCCGAGGTCGGGATTGGTGTCGGTGAAAAGGGCACCGTTCTTCTCGACGCCTCCAACGGTTATGAGGCCGTTGTCGGTCGTGCCGAGGTTTTGAGGACTGATTTGATGCAAGCCAGTCGGCGCCTCGTTACCCGCGGGAATGACGACGGTGATGTCCTGCTGTTGGGCAAAGGGGATGGCCTGGTTCAGGATCAACTCGTGCAACTCCGGCAGAAGTGTTCCGCGTGAGAATCCTAAGTCGAGTGTCAGTACGTGTGGTCGCGCCTAGCTTCTGCAAAGGTCGATATCTCACCATAACTCATGTTGATCACAAACTTGCCCGTGTCTCCGCGGTTTTTGCGATCAATCGCGTCGTTGATGGAGTAATCCCATGCATCACGAAGTGCCGGAGAAGTCACACCTCGCAGTTGCTGCCTGCCAATCTGGGGTCGGGTGGCGGCATTCCTGAACTTGACGATGACAAGGTTTGCTTCGGATGCTACGCCTTGCTTGATACCGCCGGCTACGGATGCAACGGCTGTACCGTGTCCGTTGTAATCAGTCAAGTCCTCCGGAGCAAAGACGTCGTCCTGTGTAACGAATGGAGAGACCGAAAGCGTAAGATCATTTGGAACAACATAGTCGTCAACAGTGCGACCTGTTGCAGCGAATTCCTCATGAGTACTGCGATATCCAGAATCGATGATGTAGATCGTCTGTCCTTTGCCCAGCTGCGTATCAAACTCGTAGTCAGGCCAGTCTTCGGTGTCCATCAAGGCTCTCGGCGCCGAGAGAATTCCTAGATGGTAGTCACTACCACCTCTGGGTGACGTTTCGCGCTTAGACAGACGGGACCTGGAAGAGAAGGGCTTCCCTCGGGTAGCAGCGAGGCCTGCCTCGCCATCTTCTTCCTTGATCAGACCGATCATTTCGACGATCGGATTCATCTGTATCATGTCCGCTTGCTCTGCTGTTAGGTTTTTTGTAACATAAGACTGCCATGGAATGTTGTCGTATGCTATGACGTTGCCTTGGCCTTGGTCGGGCAGTGTCTTGATGAATTCGTTGAAATCATTCCGAGCAGTATTCGGTTTTGTGCTTATAAGATAGGCAGTCGGTGTCGGTGTGCCACTTGAGGAAGTTGATGAGGTAGTCGAAGGTTCAGTGGTGCTAGAGGCCTGGTTCGTATCTGTGTTCGTTCCAGTGGTTCCAGTGTTTGCAGTGGTCGGGGCCGGAGTCGTAGCATCGCCGCCGCCTCCTCCAGCACCACCGCCTCCAGCAGCGCCCCCTGCACCGTCGCTATCAGAAGAAGTTGACGTCGTCGTTGTCGAGGTTGTGGTGTCAGTAGTCGTGCCAGAAGCACTCGCGGTCGGTTTGATCGTAGTATCAGAGCCAGAAGCACTTGCCATGGTTCCAGTGACTGAAGCCGTCACAGTCGATGCTACAGTGGTCATAGAAATCGTTCCCAGTCCAGTTTGCAGGTTGGCACACTCGACAAGCAGCGTACAGAAATTACCACCGCAGGTAAAACTCTCGGTGCCGCAACAGTCCAAGGGGACCTCGAAAGTATCGCCGGTAGAAAGTGTATCAATCCCAAGATTCGCATCCACCAAACAAGTCGCGTTGAGAAAGTCGTTAGTGGCAACTTCGCTGAGTGAAGTTGCGTCAATCGAGATGTCTTGTCCGCGTGTGAAACCAAGAAGTAGCACAGCCGCAGCTGCACGAAAGAAATGGCGGGGCATCGAGCTCGGATCCAAAGTTCTGGATCGAGTGAATAGCTCACGATGGAAAAGAGTGAAGGAAACAGGAAGCACAACAAGTAGAAGAGAGAAGAGTCGGCCTGTTGCTTTGGGTTGCTGTGTCGTTTCGATGAGATGAAATCGACTTATCAGCGCCCATCGCAGCATACTTGTAGGAAACGCTTTCCTATACAAACACGACCGCGAATGGGAATCTCTATAATTGTCGCTATATCTGGACCACGCGGACATGTTTCATCCTGTGAGACTGATCATGCATGTACCGCCTAGATCAAAGAGGAGCTGGCAAGGCGACATTCTCAGGGACTCGTTCATCCATCTAGCAAACAGTTGCTAGATTTGGAGCGTAGCTGAGAGTCAGCATGAGGTCGTGTTGGTTGTTTCACATCTCGAATCCTTTCGAGGCGAGAAAGGGCGCAGCGAACGCGCAACACATCCAACTCGGGATTCATGCGCCCCAGACAGTTCACCTACTTGTTCAGGGGCACAACCTTTGAAAGATGCGCACTGGTTGTTCGGGACTGAAGTACTGTACGACGCATTAGCTGTGTTGGTTTTCGCGGCTGCTCGTTCAAGCTGCTCGAAAAGGGCGATATCGCGACGAAGTGCATCTGCTGGAATTGACTCGGTTTGATGCCAACAGACTATGCTGATGCTCGACTGCCTGTTTGCGAATGTGGGACTTGATCTTCGAGCTTCGTTGGGGCCGAATTGCTGTGTGTTGATGGAAGACGCGTCTCCTTGTATGTCGTCTTCGGGCGGCAGAGGAGCGAGCATCTACGTTCTTGCAAAGTACTGCAAGTTGGTATTGCGTCGCCGCATGTGTCATGTTGGGGCGAGATCCGCTCTTGACGTTACCGTAAATCCGTGATAGCGAAACCAATGAATGAATAGCGTGTATTAGTCGCACCCTCCGATACCCGTCTGGAAAGAACCATGAACTATGCGTATTCGGCGCAGTACATCGTGGTGAGATACAGAGGTGATTGTATTGACAGGACGAGTGGAAAACAGCCGATGTTTTCTTGGTGTTCGAAAGAAGAGTAGGACGCGTCTTGAACTTCTGGAAGAGGAGGATGACCTTCTGCTTTCACCACGAAAGGGTTAGGGTTGGGGTCCCGCATAAGGTACAAGACGTCGATGTCTATAGATATCAACATCAACACCAAAGTTTGAGAGCTTTCCAAGACCTAGGTACACCTCTATATGATGTTTGAAGCTCGACGTTGCGGTTCCTGAGTGATTCAGGTACTTGAACGCCCTCTATTCAGTTCAGGCATGATTGTTGCCAATCGATCACAAGAACTCATCCACTTGGTTGTCAAGTCGTACCTAGGTAACCTCTTATCCTCTGACTGCTGCAACACCGAAGCAAAGTCCTCTACACAGAGTATGGCCATCACATCACTCGCCGTCCAATTCAAGCGACCCTTCAGCTCCTGTGTCAGAGAAATTGAAAACAAGCAAGTGTCGTCCTCGAGCCTAGCATTCAATTTGAACTTATACAGCCCGAAGCGCATTAAAAAGCCAGGCAACGCCATATCGAGCAAGATGTCGTTAAGACCGCCCATAGTCAGGTAATCCACATGCGAGCCAGTTACGTTACGGATGGCGAGGTGAAGCTTCGGCCGCTAATGGTAGTTGAACAGCCGACAAAACTCTTGTCACCATGTAGGAACCACATCGATGTTGGTACGCTTCACAACAACAACAGCATACCTTCAAGATCAAATCTTCCACATCCATTACCACCAATATTCCATCTAAATCTACGCAATCCCCAGTCCAACCCGAGACCCATCCCCCATACCTTCAGATCGACCTCGGTCCCGATTTCTCCTTCCCTCCATTAATCCCCTCAGACCTCTCTTCTGCAACCCGACAACAGCACTCATCGCCCCATTCCACACCTCGTTCTCACGGCCTTTACCAGTCAAGCTTCTCGCGCTCAAGCTCGCTTCACTTTCACTCATGCTGGAATCCGTCACGGCGCTGCCCGGGATATCCTCATCGTCGGTCTCCTCACCACGGGACTCGCCCGGGCGGAGGGTGTTGCGAGTATTCCTGCCATTCGCCATGTCCGTGTCAATACGCAGGTTCGTGCTCGAGCGGCCGAAACCGTTCACGGAGAGCGAGTCGGCGTTGGCTAAGCTGGCGGTTCGGAGCGGAATGACGCTCTCTCTAGACCTGCCGTTGGGCGGCATGAACTGCACGCCTTCTCCGCCGCCTGCTCCCATGGCCGCGGCGTTGAAGATCGCAGCGGCGTTACGACCATCGAGTGACTCGTGCAATCTTTGCACGGTTGCTTCCAAAAGACCGTCAATCTTGTAGGGACGCGCGAGTTGTAGCAATGAGCAGTAGATCTGAGGTGTAGCCAGTGCCGAGGGAGGCGATGGAAGCGTTCCAGTGTAAAGGAAATGGAGCATCGCTTGAAGTGTAGGTGCAGTGTGTGGCAGGTAGAGTAGTCTTGGCCGAGATGGTGGCGGCACCTGACGTGCATCCGGGACGTCGGACCCATTGTTGCCATATGACGAGTTATTGCCAGAACCAGACGTGGCAGACTGAGTGATTGTCAGGCTCGAGTTTCGCATGCTGTGACCGGAGTTGCCAGCACGAAGCGTTGAAGTGTCAGTGTCGGCCGAAACTCCGACCAGGGAGTCTCGCAATAGTTGCGTGAAATACGGTCCCCACCTGCGCGCTATTAGACGAGAGTTGACTGCGATGCGCGTGCCGTCAATTGCTAAGAAATCCATATCTGCCAACTCTCGTAACGACATGGACTGTACGCCAAGCGACTCTGCCGCATAAGGAAGCTGACGGCCTGCCAACGACATATCGCTTGGTAATTGGGGCCCAGTGGCGCTTGCAGACACGAATGCCGATGTTGGTTCTGCAGTCCTTGCGTTTTCGTATAACCCGAATGACTCGAGCTCGACCAGGCAGATGTTGGAGAAGTTGATGCGGCGGTTGTTGTAGTCGTCCACAAGACTGCGCTTCCTATTACCAAGGATGACAAAAGAGTTCCGTCGACTCCAAAGCACTCCCCTGTTCCAACTGCCTTGGCTGAAGATGCTACCACTGGCATCGATTCTGCTCCAAGAGAGAGTGCGCAAGTCAAGCGCCCACAGTGCGTATTCTTGCTTGGAAGAAGTCAAGAAAGTGCCCGAAACGACAAAATGATTGTCGATAACACCTCCATTAGGAAAACGCAGACCAGGTGGCGAGAGGTCGGTCCGCATGGTCTTCTCTGTCAAGGTTCCATCTGTCAATCGTACCTGGAGTTCGAGCTTAACATCCAGGAAGTTGTAGTTCGAGTAAATCAGCATCGGAGCGCCGGATCCAATCGGCGCCGTCTCGTTCTCCTCTTCATCAGCATCGATTTCCGAGTGAGGGCCAGCGCCGATCTCATCAGCGGTCATTGTAGTCAGTGGGGCCACTACACTGCGGTACGCGCCACAGCTTCGTCCCATGCCAGTGGTGCCCGTCCATTTCAAGCTGCGTAAATTGAACACGCTGATTTGCTCGATGTAATGGTTCGCACTGTCTTGGCCACCAACAACAATCATCTCTGCACCGCCCGTGCCATCCAAGGAAACGCCCAGTGTGCCTTGGTTAGGGTTGTTTCCAGGTGTGTTGTGGTGGACTGCTGACATCGGCGCGTTCGCAGAGCCAAAGACAGCGGATGACGGTAGAATTGCTGTGCAATGTGCATATCGTCCTTGCGGTGATTCGGATGTGGCAACTTTCATCCATGTGCGTGTCGGCGCATCGTAAATGTGAATGTCTGACATGACAACAACTTCCGACTGCACATCACCGCCACCATCAGTACCAGGAGCAGGAGACATGCCACCGTAGCAGACAAGTTTGGTGTCGCCCAAGGCGCAGACACTGTGGAAGTACCGTGGAGGAGGAATGTCGCCCTTTGTATCGAGCTTCGTCCAGTGGCGCTTGATCAAATCCAGTTCGTAAAGATTAGATGTCAGTTGAGGTTTTGCGCGTGACAATCGTCGGCCTCCAAAGACGTAGAGCTTGTCGCCCAATATGGTAGTTGTAGCACCGACAAGAGGGTGAGGCTCTTTTCCAGTTGTGCGATGCACGTTGCATACAAGCCCAGATAGGTTGGAGGTGGAGCTGGGTGTCTGGACAGGAGGTGTATTGGCCATGCCTGTGCCCGACGCTGATGAGGCGGGCATATATGAAGGGCGTTGCGGTTCATCGTGTGTTGACTCGGCTTCTGAAGCGGATTCATACTCTGCTCGCATTCCGACCAGACTAGACTGGCTGCTGTGAGCGCTAGAGAGATAGGCACTGGAGCCTTTGTGAGACAATGTGGTGTAAAGCCCAGTGGGCGAAGGTTCGGAGGTATGTGAGTCCATTGCGCTGACCTGGCTGATGGCGGGTGATGGAGCTGATAGATCAGGCGGCGACAGAGAGCCGTCGTCCGCGAATGTGTCGAGGAAAGTCGATTTTGCCAAACTGAGCCGAGGCGGAACGTTTGATCGCTTTATGACAGGATGTGCCCAATCCGGGATTTTTATCTCAACATGTCTCGGTCGTTCACGAAAAGAGTCGACTGAAGTGTTGCGGACTGCAACTCCGTAGCCTCCGAATTCAGAGGGTGCTGGCTTTGGTGAGCCCGAAGCCGAAGTCGAAGCGGTGGAGCTGGAGAAAGAGCCGTTCGACGTTTCGTTCACCGGACTTCGTCTGCCGAAGGAATTGTAATCCGGAATGACAATAGGAATGTGCTTTGGTCGAGTAGTACTCTGGCCACGAGGAGAGGTAGCAGGTAGCTCAAAGACGTCCAACGGCGGGGTCGAACAAGGTGTTGGTGTCGATGAGGCTTGCCGGTTTGCGTCGTCCTCGGGAGGAGAGTTCTTTGTTGGACTTGATTCGCGGGTACGGCTTTTGATCGAGAAAGACTTGGCCTTTTTGGCGAATTTCCGATGCCTGGACGAGGAGGAATCACGAGAAGCTTCAGGTTTCTTCAAGGCGTCTTGCTCCTTGGGGGTTCTGAAGCTGGCCCAGAAAGGGTGTGTGTCGGACGGAGCGCTGTGCGCCGCAGATTCTGGAGGGAAAGCCATCTTCGGTCAGCAAGAGGGCCTATCTGTCATGTCATAGCAATAATGATAGTAATGATGTGTAGCAATAAGGCGCCGTGATATAGGAGCGGATCAGTAGCATAAGGTGCGCGGCCCAGAGAGAAGAACGGCGGACGGGCTAACTTTTGAGTGTGAAAGCAAGGTATATCTCGATGGCCTGAACAAGTCCACTCGTTCGCCAGGCGGCCAGGATCAGTTGCCACAGCCGGTATTGGTTTCGGAAAGCAACACGCCATACACAAGCACAGATACTGGAGCGGCGGGCTGAGCTGGAGTTTGGGAGTCGATGTCTGCCAGAGCGGATGCAGCTATCCTGCGGTGACCAGGCAGCCGGGGCGAGGGCGGCAAGGTCATGTTTCCCGGGGCCGGTGGAGGCAAGTTGGAGAGGATAAGACGCCACATATAGAGAGGCCTTTCTTACCTTGGACAGAGCGATCCGGCAAGAGTGAGGTCGAGTCCGGACAGGCTTGCAGTGCAGGGAGCAGAGGGCAGTGAGCAGAGGCCGTCTGGGGGGTCTGCGGGCGACGGCTGGAGTGAATATGGTGCAAGGTCAAGTCACGTTGCTAAATTGGACTGGATTGGATTGGGCATGCGCTGCGTCGGCCTCGCTGCAACTTCACGATTTCAGTCCCGCCAAGCCAGGGCCGATCGCTAGCCGTTGATTGGTGTGCCCTGCCCTCTCAGCGCCTGGCATTCTTGCATGTCATGTCATGGCAACAATAATAGTCGCCATAATATTATTGCATGTACACATCAACAAGCTCGTCCTGCGCCTGGCCGTCGCGGGTGTATGCAGCAGTTCGTCCGGCGAGGGTAAGTGTTTGCATGCATGGAGGGCCACTCGTTTGACATGCACGAGCTGGACATGGGACTTGCAACAAGATGAAACAAAGGGTTCAAAGCTAATCTTCTCGCGCTCATCCGCTTCAAGAAGATATCTTGTAGTGATGTACAGTAAGTAATATGCACGGAAATAATCAATCTGCAACGACACAGACGGTGGGTGTAAATGAATCATGCCTATTGATTTTTGTTTTTCTCATTTATCATATGCAAACGCTTTCGCTCATAATTTTCGTCCTCAATATCCCGAATCAGTGACTGAGCGACCCCATTCGGCCTCCCAGGTTTCACGGAAAATCATCTTTTTCCACAGTCAAGCGGATGCAGAGGTCTCGTCCTTGGGGAGAGGGGTGAAGCGCAGGTAAGGCTTGACAATGTTCATCTTGGGGAAGAGCTTGGCGGCCTCGTCGCCCTTGACGGAGGGGTGGACAATGACATCGTCACCTGGAAAATGAGGTTAGGCCATTGTTTTGAAAAATCGAATTCTCCATGTTTAACTTACCAGGAACCCAGTTGATAGGAGTGGTAATACGGTGCTTGTCGCCGGTCTGGAGGGAGTCGACAATGCGCAGGACCTCGGCGGTGTTGCGACCAGTGCTGGCCGGGTAGGAGAGGATGGTGCGGATGGTCTTCTTAGGGTCAATGACAAAGACAGAGCGGATGGTGAAAGCAATGCCCTTGGCATCGACGTTGGTAGCATCCTGGTGGTCGATCCTGACCAGGTTGTCAGTCTTCGTCTTCATTTCTTGTCTTCGAAACTGGTGCAAACTCACATGTCGTAGGCAAGGGCAACCTTCCTCTCCTTGTCACCAATGATGGGGAAGCGGAGCTTGGAGCCAGAGATCTCATCAATGTCCTTGATCCAGCCACCGTGGCTCTCAACTGTGTTTGCGCTCAAGCCAATGAGCTTGGTGTTCCTCTTGGTGAACTCGGGCTCAAGCTTGGCGAAGGCACCGAGCTCGGTGGTGCAGACGGGGGTGTAGTCCTCGGGGTGGGAGAACAGAACGACCCAGCTGTCGCCAATGAACTCGTGGAAGTCGATGGGACCACCGGTGGTCTCAGCCTTGAAGTTGGGGGCGGTCGTGCCGAGGCGGAGGGGCTCAGGACGGTCCGTCATTTTGATGGTGTGTTGGTTGTAAGGTTGGCTGCGAGGTCGAGTCTCGTTAGTTGTTGAGGCAAGAACGATCGGGTGCTGGAGCAGGAGCAGATTCACTTACAATTTAGTGACGAGTTGCAGCTGCAGGGCAGAAGAAAGGTAGGATTATGAATCAAGAGGGGGCGATCTCAAAGAAATACGTGTAGAGTCAACAAAAGGGTTCAGCACGCCATCGGCGAATGGATGATGGTGGGGCGACTGGGCGACTGGGCGGCGACCCCCACTTGTCCCCAGTGGAAGCAGACGAGATGATGCCAGAGTCTACGCTTCTGTATCTACCGTCGATCACGTGAGATTTGAATGCCGACGGACCTGCCCGTTTGTGAGTTCTTGTAAGACGTCCTTGCTGACAGATGCATGTGGATTTAGCCGGGACGAGTGTGTATACTATCACCGCTTTTCCAGGAGACGCTTGCGTCTAGTATACCTTGGAACAATGGTAGAGAGTCGAAAAGAAGTCACAGAAGACCAAGTCGTCGCCAAGTATCTCCGATGTCGCAGTGCTGTACATGTAGACTTAACCGAGATACAATGAATGAACGCTTCCATGGCTACTTGAGTATATGGGAGGATGACAAAGATATGGTGTGTATGACTGCACAAGGTGCGTCGCGCACACATATGACTCCTGCGAATGCGATGAGTATTGATGCTCAGACGATGTATCGAGGGTTGAGAAGCAGGGAATAATGACAATACCGTCATGCCCTGTTATTATTACCGAGATAAGGGCGTGCGGATGACGCCCGCCATTTCCGCCCTTCCTTTGACAACCCGAACCAACCAAGTTCACTCCAATCCAATCCAATCCTACACGCCGTCCTCGCGCAGCACCACCACTATATGATGCGCCTACGATGATGGAGCTAACGGAATCTCTGCCGTGCACCTCTACAGCATCCAATACTAGGGCGCGTCCATCACGCCGATATGCTTCTTTGCTTGGCCGCATACCCGGCCTTGCAGCCAGTGCCAGATTTCAGTAGATATTTCTACGTCCTGCCCTCTTCCATCCACAACACCCAGCTGCCCAACAATCGAGCATCAGAGATCTTCAACATTTTCGATCATCACTCCCATCAAACAAATGCGGACGAAGAGCGGCTCGAACACGGACTAAACGGGGAGGTCTTGCCGGACCCACTTCCTATCTCGTCGCGGCCAATTGACTCGTGCACTGTTAACGAGTATAGAAGAAAAATAATATGCACATGTCCCAACGCCATTGTTGTTATCCTTTGCATACTTTTGTCGACTCTTGAGTCTCTCTTGCTTTGTTACCCCATTCGCGCCTCGCTCAATCGACATGGCGGATCCGGAGATAGAATTGCCACCTGCGCCCGAGGATCAGCTGAACCACGTCTACAGTCCGGGGATCCAACAAGAGGAAAACGAAAAGAGGGCTTCGTTAGCGAGCGACCTCACAAGACTGGGCAGCCAACATGAGATCGTCTACCACTACTTGACCTTCGAAACCGAACTGCCCTCACCAGCGCACCTATCGCAACCATCAAATGGGCTGCCACCACCATCGCAATGTCCGAACCTTAAGAAATACACGTCGCCATTCCTTTGGAGCGCTCGACGCAAATCGATCATGACCTGGCTCTCTTGCATCGCCACCGCTCTCACAGCCTACACGGCTGGCTCTTACTCCTCAGGAAACGCTCAAATGACAGAACTATGGAACGTGTCAGATACCGCGATTGCAGTTGGCGTCGCCATCTTCACACTCGGTTTCGGTGTCGCGCCTATGGTCCTTGCACCTCTATCTGAGATCAACGGAAGACGGCCGATCTTTGTTGTTGCCGGACTCCTTTTTGTTCTCTTCCAGTTGATTTGCGCCGTCACGCCGACTTATGCTGGCATGATTGTGAGTCGATTCCTGGCTGGATGTTGCAGCAGCACATTCAGCACGATGGTTGGCGGTGTCGTCAGTGACATATACCGCGCCGAAGATCGCAACACTGCCATGGCCTTGTTTTCCGGAGCAGCCCTCTTCGGCACAGGACTCGGACCCGCCATCAGCGGCGTCGTCGCCTATCACACAACCTGGCGTTGGATATTCTACTTGCAAACCATCACATGCGGTGTTTTGATGGTCTTCATCGTGTTCTTGTTCAAGGAGACCCGCGGCTCTGTGCTTCTCAGCAAGAAAGGCAAAGCGCTGAACAAGTGGATCGATCAGCTCGAGTCCGAAGGTCACTATGGTTTCATGATGCCGTCTTCAGATGGCAAGACTGCGCCTCAGAGGATTCGTTGGAAAGTCAAGAGCGATGAAGAACTTGCATCTCTCGGCCAGATGGTCGCAATCAGCTTATACCGACCCTTCCATCTTCTCTTCACTGAAAGTGTCGTCTTTTTCTTCAGTCTGTGGATTTCTTTCGCCTGGGGAGTACTCTACCTCACCTTCTCCGCGATCCCAGTCGTCTTTACCGCCAGCCACGGTTTCAACGGTCAACAGAACGGCGCCGTCTTCACCGCCATCTCCGTTGCAGCAATAATCAGCACGTTCATCAGCGTGGGCCAGGAGCGTATCGCCCGCAAATACTTCACCGGCAAACATCTCGCCATCTTCAACGGCCCTGAAGGCCGCCTCTACTTTGCCTGCATACAAAGTGCGCTCCTCCCGATTGGATGCTTCTGGTTCGGCTGGACGTCTTTCCCGAGCAACCACTGGATCCTGCCGGCCCTGGGAATCGGCTGTGCGACGATGGGAATCTTCAGCATCTACCTCGCAGTCTTCAACTATCTCGCCGACACCTACCACAAATACGCCAGCTCGGCTCTCGCCGCGCAGAGTTTCTGTCGTAACCTGCTCGCGGGTGCTTTCTCTCTCTTCACGCCACAGATGTTCAGAGGCATGACCTTCCAAGGCGCTGGCAGCTTCCTCGGAGGCCTTGGAGCGTTGTTAACCGTCGTGCCATGGGTCTTGGTCTTCTACGGACCGAGGATCAGATCGAGGAGCAAGTTTGCGGCCGAGATCATGGACTGAGAGGAAGACTTCACACACAAAACATAGATAAACAGCATCGTTTGGGGGGCTTGATTAATCTTTCTAGCGTTTACTCAGAGCGCATTGATTAAGCCTGGGCATTTCCATCAACCAGATAACGAAAAATACCAAGCACCGTTTACTTTACAGACGCAGAACGAAAGTCAAAATCTCATCACCAATCTGGAACGCTGGCCATCACCACCACCAGCAAGAATCTACTCAACGCAACCCACCACTCATCATATGATCGCCATCATCATCGGTGCTGACATCTTCGTCCCCACTATCCTGCCGGATTAACTTTCGCGGAGATGACGGCTTCTTTGGAGACGGCGACTTCTTGACCGGAGAGGGAGACTTTCTCGGAGACGCCGGTTTCTTGGTTGGAGACGACGGCTTCTTCGTCGGGGAGGACGATTTCCTTGGAGACGCCGGTTTCTTCGAACCCCGGGTCGCAGCACCATCCTCCCGCTGAACCGCCATCTCATTTTGAACCTCCCCATCGCTCACCTCCGGCAAGTCCCAGGGCGAAGGGTAGCCTTTAGGCTGCTTTGCGGTTGAGCCGACTAGGTACCCTCCAATGCTACCTGCGATGCTGGCGGCTGTCCCGGCGGCTTTCTTCCACATGGGTTCTTTGGCCTTAGCAGCTTTGGCGCGCTCGTCGGTGCCTGATTTGAGAAAAAATGAAAAGTCAGCGCGGTGCACAATGGAGATTGGGAAGGAAAGCTCTCAGAGTAACTCACTTCTGTTGAGATCATGCTGGATCTGGTCGCTGGCCAGCTTTTGCATGTATGGCGTCTCGCCGAACGTGAAGTACGGCGGCATGCGCCTGTGCCAGACTTCTGGGGCCGGCAGAGTTTCGTGGAATCGGTTGGTTTGGTTGAGTTCGGCGACTGTCGGGAGGTTGGTGGGCGAAATGATATTGCCGCGGACGTTTTGGTGCACGTAGCCGGGTATGGTGCTCGACGCATTGGAACTCACACTGGACTTCCTCGATGAAGCGGTGCGTTTCGTTGGCGACTTGCTTTGGCTTCGTTTGGCAGGCGATGCTGGGGCTGGCGCTGGAGACTTGGACCTCGTACGCTTTGTCGCAGCGGCTACCACGCGACCTTCGCGATTGTACTGCTCCACGGGGTCGAACTCAGGCTTGCTCTGAGCCTGTTTGGCAGGCGATGCTGGACCTGGAGATGGATCTGGAATGCACCCCCTGCCGTTTTCCGGCACAGGCTCGCGCTTCCACTCCTTGAACAAGTCCGCCACGTCAAAATCGTAGTCGAAAGGCACGATCTCTTTGGCGTCCCACCCGTAACGGTAGCTCTTATCCTCCTCTGACCTGAACTTCTTTGCCGGGCCTTGGGCGCGGACCAAAGCAGCGGTGAAGATATGGCTAGGGACCTCTTGCTCCAGACATTCGTCCAGAGCGCTACCTACGAGGTCACGCAAAATGTTCCACAGCTCTTGGCAGACTGGCCTCAGTCGGCGGACCTGGGCATTGTTAATTCCATTGGCATCATGCTCCTTGACAGTATTGACGCCTTCCGCCAGTAGATGATAAGAGTGAGTGAAATGTCTCTCCTCCAGCTGTGGGGCCTCGAGCTCGTGCTCCAGCCAGTGTATCATCTCTTCCGTGTCCGCGTCTACGAGCTGCTTGTAGCGGCTGCGGAAACCCATTGTCAGCAAAACTTCAAAAACCAGAAGGCTCTCGGGGATCGTGCTTCTTCTCTCAGGATGTTTTCTGGGAATGGTAACGTACTCTTCTTGCAAGGAGATGCGGCCCTGCTTGTCTGCTATCCCAGCCGGAAGTTTCCCCTTAGGCGGACCTGCCAAAATCTCGCCCACCATACGCTTAGCTGGAATCACCAATTGCCCTGCATCTCGTGCCGCTGCCCGGGAGAAGATGAACGGGAAATTCTCGTCCTCTAGCTGGGTGTCAGTGCTATGTTTCGAACAGCCAGAACAGTTCAGAGGCTTCTCACCACTCTCGGGATGTTCCTCCCAGTAATCCCACCACCCCTGCTGCTCTTCACTCCCACTCCGTGGCGGGCTCCTTGGCGGCGACTTGTCAATCTGGTTTTCACGCTTATAATTGCCGAACAAATCCACCACATCCTTGTACTCAAGCGGCACGACGCTATACAGGTCCCACACGCGCATGGTATCGAACTTCTTGCTGGATCCATTCGCTTGAGCGCCCTGGACTCTGAGCAACGCGCGCAGGAAAACACCGTCGGGGATGTCTTTGTCCAGATAGTCGTCGATGGCGGTGCCGAGGGTCCCGCGCAGAGTCATCCAAACGTCGCGGCAGATCGACCTCAGCGAGCGAGTCTGTGGGTCGTCGAGCGGAAGGCCGATTGCGTCGTGCTCGCCGAGCGCAGTGACGGCGCCCTTGAGCATGGAGAGTCCACGGGTCAGAGAGATCTCACGGACAGTTCGGTTTTTGAACATGCTCTCCGCCCAGTTTGTCAGGTCCTTTTCGATGTTGTCTATACGCGCCTTCTCGATGCTGAGAATATCGACATTAGCACACGAAAGAGATACAGTCTTGCTTCTGGAGCGGCAGTGGGCAGTGGGAACATACTCCTCATGGTTTCGGTAGATACGTGTACCCTTGGACCGATCTGACGGCGGGTCTGCGACCGCAAAGCTCCCTTGCTGTTTGGGAGGAGGAGCCAAGATCCGGCTCACTGTGGCACGGGGTTTGCCGTACAGCACATATTGCGTTCTAGGGGGTTGAGTAGCAATTGTCTTGTCGACCTCGTCATCGGGACCATAAGTTTTATCGCTTGGCCCAAGCGGAGGACGAAGCACACCCTGCGGAAGAATCTTTCTACCCTTTCTTCCACAAGTAGGAGAGGCATTCTCTCCCTCCGGCGGAGTCTGAGCCGTTTCTTTCGCAGGCGAAGCTGCAGCGTTCTTCTTTGCCGCCAGAGTCTGGGCCTTTGCTTTCGCAGGCGAGGTAGCCTTCTTCGGTGAAGTCTTCTTCACCACTCTGCCAGCCTGCACTTTCTCTGCCGCGGCGGCGGCTTCTTGGGCTTTGGTCGAGAGCGTTGCTCTTCGCGGTGAGCTTCTGGCGATTCTTCGCTCCGGGCTCTCGGACTTGGCTTTTGCTTTTGTTTTTTTGGCTGGCGAAGGTATTATAGCCTTCTTTTTGCCGGCGGCTTTGCCTGGCGTGCCGTCGGCGCGTGATTTCGCCATGGTCGTGGTGTGTGCGATGCAATCTGTCTGTATTGAAAAACAAGTCTTTCTGCGAAGGGCGCCTCGAAGGGACGAAGCGATGGGGAGGAGAATTGTAGTAGTGAATGGGGCGCGAGGTAAACATTGTTGTGTTGGGTTGCATACGTGCAATCAAAACTGCTGGAATGCGGTATGCGGCTTGCCGGGTCAAACACCTCATGTGCTTGCGAAAGGGCCCGGGCAAACGTCCACGGGAATTTTCGCAAGAATCATTCAAGTGTGCGGAAGAATACTATGTATCGTCAACATTGACTTGGCCTGATTCAAGACAGTCGTTGGTTTCGCGGTTCTCGTTAAACCATTTACATGTCAGCGGCACCAGTGAGATGTCGGATAGGCAATTCTCAGCAAATCTTTTCATCAAATCTGCGTGAGTGTAAGTGGTGGTATCGGCTGCTACAGTACACCATCGTCTTGTAAATATCAATGAATTTTTTTCAAGCAAGTCTCAGTATCTCACTAGATAAATACGTAACAAGAGGTAGTGTCAGCATCGTCTACACATCGAAAAAAATACTGGCACCAGTGAGATACTCCATTCAACAAAACGTGATACAAATACATTTCACAAATTCGATATCTCAGAGACGTTCCAGTTGTAATTCTTCAAAAGAGACAGTCCCTAGTAAAAGCTGAAAATAGAAGCAAGAGAAAAGAGGCCTATCAATCCCTCATAGCACCGCGCGAAAAGGTTGCAGCCATCGGACAGCTCGATCTTCCTTTCGCAGCTCTCAAAGGGACACAATTGGAAGTCTCTGCCTCTTTTCAGGCCCTGAAAAGCTACATCATCAGAGGCGGCAGCGCGCACCAGCAGACACTTGTGGGTGATCGCTTGAGCATAGCTATCAATCGGGGCTTCGCAGGCGCGGCATGTGAGGTTGTTGCAGTCCTTGCAGCTCACTACGAGCTCTTCATTGCCGGTGAGGACCTCAACTGTAGATCGTATCCTTTCTCCGACAAAGCTGTTGCAGCGATCGTCAATTGCCCTGCCCTTGCCCTTGCCGGTATCCTTTCTCCTATCTTCGGATTGCTAATCTCTCCGGTGAGGCGACCAAGAGCAATAGATCCGGTTGGCTGGTGGACAGCAGCATTCTCTCTCTTTCTGATGATAGACGTTGAGAAAGTCCTGTGTGAAGATGCGTTGTTGGGTATAAGTTTGGATGTCGAGTGTATGCTTGGCCCATTTGGGCGGCCAGTTGCCTTCGTATTCGAGGGCTCTCTGGAACAATTGGCGTATACAGTCTTGGCAGACGATGTAGTCGTCGACGTTGGTCAAATCTTCATGCGGAGGGTTTTCCAAACAAACACAGCAGCTGGTTAAAAGGCTGTCCATGTTGAGAGAGCGTAAGTCGTTTGAGAGAGGGTCTTGGTATGAATAGCGGTTGTTTGCGAGTGTAAGTGTGTAAGTGTGTATGTGCTATTCGATATCAGTAGTGTTGAGGTGGAGGACTGGTGAGTCTTCAGATTGTGCAAATACAGCAGTTACCTTGTTCTCAGATTGGAAAGAAGTTATAGCTTGACGAAAGGCAGCCGCGCACTCCAGTGGTGTGGAAGGAATTGATGCTGCACAGCGTTGGAGAGAAGGTCCGATCAGTATTTGTACACTCTCAGTGGAGACTTGCGGCGGTTTTCCGGATACTAAGGCATAAAGTATCACCACAGCGGAAATTCCCTACCAACGAGATAGCAGAATTCTGTCCGTATCATCTCAATAGTGAACAGCTGTGAGTTTGAGATTGATTCCGAGGGTAGTAGCATAGTGAGATCTGCGTGCCAATGAGGCACTCGAATCCTAGTAGTAGCTTCACCAGGTCAATAACAGTAGATCCCAGGATGAATCAGAGGACAGCAGCATAGTCATCTAGCTATGGGGGAACACCCTGCGTTTCGTTACGAGATGGTTTTCGTGCAGACGCTTCTCCGAGTCGATAAAAGTAGTTCGCTCTCTCAATGGTCGTGCAAGCTTGATAGTAGGCGGATGCGTTAGACATCACCACAACGGACAACAGTTGTCGAAGAAATGTACGTGCCCGAAAAGGTCTTTCTCGGCGGTACCACTAGGTTGGATCTGGGCGAGCGCATCAGGTATCACCATGCAGCGCGAAGGCACGTTCATGGGATGCACGTTTTCCAAGGGACACCTCAGTGGTAATGTATATGCGATGTATACACGTACTGTAAGCAAATGCGAATATTTCTGTATGTTGGCGAAGAACGCCACAAGCCGTGAACGCGAGAGTTCCTCTCTCACTCAAAACCTGCCAGGGTCTTGTTGACACGCTCGCTCGTCGGTGCGTTGCGTCGTGTTTCCGGAAGTGCAAAAGTCGTAAAATCTATGTCTATGCCTCGTTTCCAGCGAGGTGCGGCCAGCGGCCATCTAATTTCCCATCCTTTGCTCTCGCTCGCCACTCACGCCACACCGGACGTCGGGCTTGCATCTCCCAAATGAAAGTTCCAGAACCAGCTCTACTGGCCGTACATGCCCCTGCCGAGGGCCTCGTTCACACCTCTGACGTTCCAGTAGAAAGGTCTGATCTCCTTGATAGTGCCCTCATCGCGGTCGACCTTGATCCATTGGATGAGCGGGCCAATGACTTCCTCGCCAGACTTGCGGACGCGCATCTTGAGGGTTGATGTGACGACAACCTCGCTGCCGTTGTGAAGGACCTGGCGTTCGCTGACCTCCATGCAGTCGAAGCAGGTGGCCATGGCTTCACTCCACTGGAGGAAGCCTTCGTGGCCCTTGTACTCGCCACCATAAGGCATGTCGGGAGATTGGTGGACCAGGACGTTAGGCGAGAGAGTGGCTGCTAGGCCGGCAAAGTCACGCTTCTCCGCTGGGGAGGCCATGTAGAGCTCTTCGGCGTCGTAGAACCGGGAGAGAACCTCCTCTGCGGTGCGGATGTTGTGGCTGGGTGTCCTCATCAGGGTGGGCCTGGGAGTGGAAAGGTTGTTGGTAGCCATGATGATGAGTGATGTGTGGTTCGTCCGGAAAGGTAGTATGAGTTTGGTGGCGAAAAAAGGCGGAAATGTCCAGTTGGTGGGAGAGACTGGAGAAGCTGTTGGTGTAGTGGCGGTGGGTGTTGTTTAAGCAGAGGAATCTCCTTTTCGCTCTCGTCTGGCAAAGGCGGTTCGCCGGGTCAAATTATCGGTCGGCAGCATGATGGCAAGCAGACCCACCAAGTCCACTTGGACGGTGCAAAAGTGGAAACGCTGGGCTTTCCGATGCACCACATCCAATCGGACGCTGCCGACAAGACGAAATGCTGAGCTCACTTCCGCCCTAGCGTACTGAAACCTCACAACACCATGCCAACAGGGCTAAAAGGGCTGTCAGCGTAAGGTTGCTCCCTTTCGGCGCGCAGATGAAGCTTTGCTATGGCCTGCCTCCTGTAACGAGTTTGCCGCCGCCGAGACATACCCGTAACACCCCAGCGTCTGTATCGTTTTCTTGGAGAAGTCCCTCAACTCACTACACCGACATCTTCAACATCTCTTCACACCCCTCCGCACGACTCGTTAAGTCTCGGACACAAGGAGAACTATATTTCTTTAAACGCTGGCCGACAGCTCAGCAGAGCATGTGATGGCCAGCGGTCCCGCTTGGATCAAACAGCCACCACTCGCAATACAAATGAGGTGGGGGTGGTTATAGTAGTATCACAGTAGCATCACCATAGTGTCTCATAGCTCTGCAATGCCCGCAAAATCCCCACGGATAACAACGGCGGCTTCACCTAGTGCCTCATGTGCCCTCTCGTAACATGTGGAGAGTCTTCCTGGAGTAGCTGTATCTCTTTCATTTACCCTCAGAGTAGGAGGGTGCTGCCGTGTCTTCAAACGCCGACCGTAGATTGTCATTACAAGTAGTGTAGATGAGGTTGCATGAATGACCGAATCAGTCCGACATGTGAGGTGGGGCTTCGTGAGAGCCCACTAGATTGTGAGATCCTCGGATGGAACACTGTGTAGGTAGATGTCGAGCATCCGGCTAACATAGTCGTCTAGAAAGACAGCAAACTATAGTGTCGAAAATTTATAATCAACATGCGACATGTTACTCCCTATCGTCGTGCAAAGTAGTATTGAACCGGAGTAGATAGAAGTCGCAGGTGGATAAGTGCGTTGTCCAGGTTGTCGTAATTGGGTCGCGTCGCGTACACCTACAAAGCTCACGTCGAAGCGTACCTCTAGTCGAATCTAACTTAGTCAAAATTGACTCGACAAAGCATGCTTGAAAAAATTGCAGCATACCCAACTTCGAACATGTCTAAGAGAACCATCTTTCGATCAAAAAGAACGAGAGCTCTTACCGCGGGTCGAACGCAGGACCTTTTCCGATCCACTTGAATGTAAAGGAAACGTGATAACCACTACACCATAAAAGCGAGCTGTCGATGAGTGGAGCGTAAAACGCAAAATTATATCGCTAAAAAATTAGGTGGTGTTTGTCAAGCATCAGACTGCTGTTAGCCTACGATCAAGGAGAAGGGGGTGATGCATGTGCTGGGCGACCCGTGTACGACGTCTAGGTACCTAGAATAGCACCCAGATATATACATGTATGGACTTGATCAGCAATACGGGCGGATTTGTAACCACCACAGAAACACATACACGTGGAGCAGCCAGTTGACTAGTGGATCAGCGTTCATCAAGAGATTATAGGTAGCATAGCCTGACTCCTCATCCGCAGGCTTTTTCTGTGCGGCCAATTTAGAGACAAAGTCTATCGACAGGAAGTTCGGTCAATCGTCCAGCTTCCACGGCCGTTTCCTCACACGTCTCCCACGACCCTCAAACTCCTCATCCCCAAAGTCGCTATCCTCCTCACTACTACTACTCTCCTGCTCACTCGCCCCAGCACCAACAACAAAGTCCTCATCGTCGTCATCTTCGCCTGGACCAGTCAGTCCCAAGTCCTGCGAGACATAGAAAGTCTCAAACTGGTCCTGAGTTCTGACGCGCGAGAAATCATCATCCAGCTCCTCATCAATGACAGCTCTACTACCACCACCACCAGCAGAAGTGACATCGCCATTCTGTGCAACTCTTTTCTTACCCGGCTTACGGCCAGCCCCAGCTCTCGCTCCGCCCATCTTCCCCTTAGGCTTGACGGGTTTTGCTGCGACTGAGTCGGCTTTGCGGGCGCGAGCGCGCTTGCCATTCGCAGGAGCTTTGCGGGCACGCACGTTTCCGTCCTCGTCTTCTTCGTCTTGGATGTCGTAGAACTTCTCGAGCAGATTGGCGTTTCGGACGTGCGGGGCAGATTTTGATGCTGCTTGCTTTGTGCCACCCAGTAGGTGCTCTGGGAACTTGGGGCCGTAGTCGAAGAAGAGCTCTTCGCCGGGTTTGATGTCTTGCTGGGCGAAGAGGCCAATGCGATGGACGCTGTTGACTAGGACGATCAGGGGGTATAGGTTCGCGCCGCCTGGCCCTCTGTTCCTATGGTTGATGAAGCGGATCTTGTTGCCGTAGAAATTGCTGTCGACTTCTTGCTTGGTGTTGAGGGAGAAGAGGTACGTCGAGTTCTGCTTCTCATAGACTGCGCCGCGCCGATCCGCTTCTCCGTTGGTGATGACTTCGCCCTTGTACTCGCCGACGAACTCGTGCTTTTTAACATGCTCGCCAGCATAAAGACCCATCCCGTGGACTCCACTGTCACCGAGGAGGGTGTGCTTGGGTACGCCCTTCTGGAGACTGGCATTGCTGCAGCGCTTTCTTGGATCTCCCTCAACGCGACGGTGCACTGGGTCGAGCAACTCGCAGACACCGCAAGATCCACACAAGTCGGCGTCACACTCTCGTCCCAAGGTGTAGCACGCGCATCGGTTGTCATTCCAGCAGACAAAGCCGCCTGGTTTTTTAGCTGTCGTAGAACAGGCGCAGCCTTTGAATTTTCGAGCGCAGTAGTCTGAACACTCACAGCTCTTCTCGCAAGGTCTCTTGTCAAGGAAGCAAGAGCATTCTGCTTGAGTACATGTCAAGCCGGGATGGTGGCACGGATAAAACGGCGGCCATTCTCCTGGCTTGGTGAAGAGGCTACTGTCCCAGTACTTCGGGATCATCTTTTTCCTGATAGCTGCAAGACTCGAACTCTCGTCCTCGCCCGCTAGTGGCCTGTGCGGTAGAGAGACTCTCTTCCTAAAATTGACCCTGGGCGGATAAAGCACATCTTTGGACACCGCGTCGTCCGTTTCTACTCCAGAGTCTGTGTCGCTATGATCTTCTCGAAGCTCGCCATGCTGATGGCAATTGAATTGGAAGCATAAGCGACAGGTTCGAGACTCGATCGAGGAGGCCGGCGGCTCTTGCGACTCAAAGGCTTGTTTGACTGCAGCACTGCGCCGAGCAACGTGCCAGAGGGGGAATTTTGCGATGCTTTGGAAGTGATCGCAAAGAACGGCCGCTTTGGTAAGCTTCTCAATTGTACTGCTTGGAAGCGACGACAGCACTTTCATCCACTTCTTGCTGCCCTGGACTCGAGGAAAATCCTCTAAAAATTCCTTCTTGATGATGTTCTTGATTGCAGCCTGTGCCACAACATTCTTGCCCACGTCGGGACTAGGGTCAAGAAGAACATGCAGTACGTCGTTCCAGGATATTTGGAGGTCCCGTAACGCACTCTCAACGTACTCCTCCACTTTCTGTGCCTCCAAAAGACGTCCAATCTTGCGATGTCTTTGATCAGTGTCCATGAAGTAGTGGTCCTCAAACTCCTCGGGGTCAGGCGCGCCATCGCCAAAGTATGGCCATACTGTCATTGTCTTGGTGTTTGGAGCGAGCACATTTGACTTCAAACTCACATAATGCGCGTATTCCGGTACATCGTTGGCAAGTTTTGTGGCGTTGCAGTACGTGATCTTAACTTTGGTGTAGCTGCGCGTGGACCTGTTGGCCGCGCCATTAAAGACGTCCACATTGAACTTGACGCTACCATCTCCGATCTTGGCACTTGATGTTGTAGGCTGCATTGCAGCGGATGCGCGGAGTCGTGCAAAGACCGAGGATGCTACGGAGGACTTACTAGACCCGGCGCGCTTGTCGACATGTAGCTCGACTGATCGTCGAGATCGCTTCAGCTGAAGTTTAGTGTGGTAGTCCGTGTCTTCTCGCATCTCCTGGTAAAACTTTCCCAGAATCCGCTCAACTTGTTTTTCAACTGGGAGCATGGACAAATCAGGTGCAACGATGGGAGCCGCGTCCAACAGATCGTGGCTTGCAGGCAACTTATTCTGATTCTGGCCTTGAATTTTGCCATTCTGTATTACCTGCTCGCCGTCGTCACACATCTCTTGATCTTCTCCAGCCGCCTCCCTACGTAGCTGACTCGACGGGGATGCGCCAGCTGATGCGCTTTCTTCCGCAACCGAGACTCTTTGTAGAGGCGTTTCAGGTGGACCAACGGTACAGCCACCATTCGATTTGGTGAAGTCTTTGGCCACCCACCGAATTTCAGCTTCAGTTCCCTGGGCCAATGCTTGGGTGTCTCGAGCGATGACTGTGCCGTTCGGTTTGGGTTCGGGAGCTCTCAGGCCTGGAGCTTCCTTCCGTGTAGCCCCTGCTTGCGTTCCCCCCATGTATTTCATCCAATTTGACAAGCCATCCTCAAATTGCTCAGCAGCTGATTTCTCGGCTGCTTTGGCTGTTTTGGACGATATGTTTTGTTGTTTGGCAAGGTGTGCCTGCGCGGGCGCCGGAGACTCGACTCGAGATCTCGCAGGGTTCAATGATGATTGCTTGCTGGTATGTTGTGATTCTCGCACAATATGATTCAAGCCCGTAGATAGACCCGAAGGTCTGGGAGTAGTTCTGGTAGACGAGCTGCCGGAGGTGTCGCCTGGCACTGGATTTGTTGATTTCTTTGAGGCGTTCCGGTCGTTGGTCGCTCCGTCTCTCGTCGGACTGTTGGATGATGGACGGCTCATGGGGTTTGTGAGAGTATTGGCTTCCCGTGTTATAGTAGCTCCGCGAACAGATGCAGACTGGTCCTCATCCCCGGGCGCAGCTACACAGCGATGCTTTACTGCTGCGTTTGGACGTTGCGAGCTTTCAGCATCTCGTCTACGTTTTTTCAACAATGACTTCTGACTGGATCCCCTAGAACCGTTTGAATTCGTATCCCAGCCGTTGGGTTTAGCATCTGATGATAGACGTAACGCTGCAGCCTTCGCGCTAAGGCCATCAGACATTTCAGTCTCTTCACGAATCGAGGGCACAGCCGTAGATGTGTCCTTTGACGTCGCCGGATCAATGTCCGTTTTTTGAACTACCAGAGGTGGGCCCGGAGCGCGTACCTTGGGATGCCTGAACGTTGGAGCTGGCGACTTTGCCTGTGATCGCTTTGGCAACGCGGGGCTGTCGCTATGCTGAATATTCTCATCGGTCAAGTCAATGATGGCGCCAGTTGAATGCGTTTCGGTGCATCGTGAAGTTTTGTTGCTCGGTTTCGAAGCTTTAGGACGCGCTGCAGGCGCGCGACGCGACTGCATCTCACGATCGCTGTCATCGGAAAGCTCGATGACTTGGTTTGTTCTAGGGGCCATTCCACCTGTCGAGGAAGGCGGTTTCTTTCTTCTTTTCAGACGTATGACGCCTCGTCCTCAGTATTGCGGATGCGCCATCAAGTGTGCTGGCATGTCAGTGCGCCAAGGGAGAGAATTGAATGTACACAAGTGGGGAGTTTGTGACCGAGCTTGTGATGTTCTGACGTTGCGTGTGAGTTGTCGGGTGTTTGCCACATGCATGTGAGGTCAGCTTCACTGTGTGGTTCGCATCGCGTGTCAAGGCGTTCAGCAGTGGTGGCGGGTGCGGGTAAATAAGGAAATTGCCCGTCGTTGGTTGCACTGATGTGAAGAACGGGACCACAGCTGACTGGAGCACAGATGTGGAAGTTATATGCAGGCGAACGAAGTCATCAATTGAATCTACGAAAGAGATGGACAAGAAGGGGCCGTATGTGACCTGTCTAGGAGTATGGCAGCCGTTTGTCGCGCGATCGAAAAGTGACCGCAACGAAGCGGAAGGTGCGCTCATGCATGGCGCTAGATCGCTTACAGAACAGAATACCTTTTATCAATTTACAGCAGTTTAAAATGTACTATAGTTACTCTCACTATAGCAACTACTCGTAGCACAGCCTGTTCACTCGTGCGATCACATGCAGAATCGCGACTTCCTGATCTTACTTACCCTTGTCATCATAACGCTACACGTGTCTGTGGTAATACGACTGGTTGAAAGACTGATGTCGGTAGACCGCCAATTCGATGGTATATGACCTCGCTTTTGCTCGTTCTTCCAATGGTCGTGGTAGGTGCTGGCTACATGTCTCGTCGGGGTATGATACTGAAGTCGTGGAAACTGGCTTTCTGGAGCGAGCTAAGTGTGAGACGGAAGCGTGTTCGTGACCCTTGCGAAATGTGACATTGACGTGAAAGCGTTTGGCGATCGGAGTTTCAGCATGGATACATTGCCAGCCCGTCTCTCGACCTTCGCTAATTTTGCATGACCAACGCCGTCCGTGGCGGCGCTTTTCCTTTTAAAGCAAAACCGCGCCTACCACTCCCATGTCTGTCCGATTCTCCGATTCATCATCGCGCGCGCGAGGCGCTTAGAACTTCTGGAAAGACTTGACGGCCTTGCCGGTGCGGGGAAGCACACGGAGGACGTTGAAGCGGACCTGTGGTCCTGTTAGTATCCTGTAGTTCCCATTCCAGTGTTGTGTGGTATTTCAACATACGGTCTTGCTGAGGGGCCTGCACTGGCCGACGGTAACCTTGTCACCCTCCTCGACACGGAAAGCCGGGGAAACGTGGGCGGAAAGGTTCTTGTGGCGGCGCTCGTAACGGGAGTACTTGGGGATGAAGTGAAGGTACTCGCGGCGGATGACCAGGGTGCGGTGCATCTTGGTGGAGACGACGGTGCCGGTAAGGATACGGCCACGGATGGAGACGAGACCAGTGAAGGGGCACTTCTTGTCTGCAAGGCCGTGTAAGTAGTTGTTCAACCCATCCCATGCGCTCCTGCCGATTCGCGAATGCCAAGATCTCGAGATCTCGAAAATCCAGTTGTCCCATCGCAGGCTCCCAAGGCTTCACTCACCAATGTAGTTGCCCTCAATGGCGGTCCTGGGAGTCTTGAAGCCCAGACCGACGTCCTTCACCCATCTCCTGCCACCCTTTCCGGCCCTCTTGGTCTTTCCACCCTGCTTCTTGTTGTTCTGGAAGACGTGCGGCTGCTTCTGGAAAGCGCGCTCGCTCTGGACAGCTAATTCGGTGGCCATGACTGCTGTGTGCTGGGCAATCGGTCGAAGCTGGCGACGATGGTGTATTTTTCGGAGGTCGTCGTTGAAGTCGCGGTAGGCCGGGCGTCCTGCGTGCAATCCACAATCGAGAATTCACAATGTCGTGAGTGCGCAAGCTTGGCGGTCCACGCGGAATGAGCGCGGGAGCTGCCGGCGCTAAGGATTTGGTCGAGTTTCCGTCTGATATGTGAATACCTCATGTTCTCCAATAGTTGTATGTGGCAATCGTATGCATTCGAGAACGGGTTTCTGGTCACCCGGAGAATGAAGTCTGAATCTACAGCAAAATATGCCTGCCGTCAAAGGTGAGCGGAGAGAAGACACTCTCACTGCGGTTCCTGAGGAGAGAAAAGCAACATTACTGAAGGCAGTTCACCTCTCTGTCACATCACTCAAATCATACTACTGGCTGAAGACTCCGAATGAGCCTGGCTTATACAGCACCGCTGAGAGTGGTGTAGTCCGTCGACACGTCCCTCAATACCGATCAGTCCAGGAGGTCGTACCTTCGGAGACCGAGTCAATCCAAATTCACCATACTCTAGAAACACGCTTCTCTTTGGCGTGCGGGCACTTGTGACTATCCGGCCGTCATACGAGCCGATCTATGGTATGCTGCCACAGTTCTGCGATATGCCTGTCGAAGTGGGAGACATTCTAGATGCGTCTGTATGTCATCGGTACAATTATTGGCCGCTCTCTCGAAATCTTACCTCCACAGAATGTTGGCTTGCGCCGGAGCCGGAGCTCTCAGTAAGTCCGATTGAAACAAAGACATCTACATGTAAATTGTAGAAGGACGGCCGGGCATAAACACACCTTAACTTCTCTTAACTCCTATATCGCTGCCTGCAAATCGTCCAGCACTATTTGAAGGGCACGATTGAACTTGCCATATAAGTTTAGCTAAGCCCGCCGCAACTGCTTCTCCAAGGCCGCGTGTCATTCCATCACAGCACACGCAAACACAACATCACCGTCAAGCTTCCAACCCTGACACATACGCAACAATGGGTCCCATGAGCCAGTGTCTCTATGACCAGGTCTTCACTACACCTGCCTACCCTACCACCGACTGCACCGGCCGGACGATCATCGTGACAGGCGCAAACACGGGACTTGGAAAGGAAGCCGTCCGCCACCTTGTGCGACTCAATGCTGACCGCGTGATCCTCACCTCTCGCACTGCTTCCAAAGGCGAAGCTGCCGCCAAAGAGATCGAAGAGACTACTGGCCGTAAAGGCGTTGTCGAGGTCTGGAATCTTGACCTGCAGAACTACGACAATGTCAAAGCATTTGCCGAGCGCGTCCAGACTCTCAAGCGCCTCGACGCAATCATCGAAAATGCCGGAATCAGCACAATGACCTATACGGAAGTTGCTGGCAATGAGAGCACCATCACCGTCAACGTCGTCAGCACCTTCTTGCTGGCTTTGCTTGTCCTCCCCAAGCTTCAAGAGACTGCGAAACTCTACAATGTCGTCCCGACCCTCACGATCATCAGTTCTGACGTGCACTACTTCACCAGCGTAGGTACTCCAAGACCACTGCACCCCTGAGATCTCAACTAATGTCCGGGCAGTTCCCCGAGCGTAAAACCGCCAACATTTTCGATACCCTCAACGACCCCAAACAGGCTCGCATGCATGATCGATACAACGTTAGCAAGCTTCTCGAGATTCTTGCAATCCGCCACATCACCCGAAACCATCCTGTCTCAAAGCTTAACGTCACCATCAACACACTGACACCAGGCTTATGCGAGTCGGAGCTTCTCCGCGACAACAATATATTCATGAGAGCCGTTGGTTGGGTTTTGAAGGCTGTGTTTGCTCGCACCACCGAGGTTGGGTCTCGTACTCTTGTGCATGGCGGTGTCACGGCGGGCGAGGAGACGCATGGAAAGTTTTTGCAGTCTTGCAGTGTTCTTGAATGTAGCAGTCTGGTGGAGGGAGCGGAAGGAAAGGGATTGGAGGACAGGGTTTGGGGCGAGCTGAGCGAGAAGCTTGAGGCTATTCAACCGGGTATCACCAAGAACTTGGGAGCTTGATCTTGAGCTGTGTGTTGCATATAGTCGTTACTGTGCTTACAATGGGCCGGCATTGATAGACTCGGTCCAGTATATGAAAGATTCCAGTAATGTTGGATGTTTAGATAAACGAGCATATCACTGGTAATGTCATGTATATCATATGCCAAAGCTGCCTATACCACCGCCTAGGAGGACTTGATCCGTTGAGATGCCGGTCTTTGGTGGCTGCTCTCTCACTAGCCTATGGATGGATTCGACATACGACTGTTGCCGATACTACCGTATATGACCTACGTATACATCCGATTGTACAAGCAGACTTCAGGCGAATTGAGGTAGGATACCACATCATGCGGACATGCAATCCTACATACCTAGGTACATACACGTACCACTGGCTAGATGGTGCAGTACTCATGAGGCGTCATGCATGCGCGGTGTGTCTCAGCGGCGCCGAACGTGCCGGCGTACCTATGCAAGTGTGCAGCTCTCACATGCTTAGGCCCAGCCCTGTCATTTCTCGGCGGGCCTCCGTGGACTCCTCTCGCTAGACCACTGGCGCCGCACTAACCGCTGCTCACCGAGCTCACCAAAGGACCCCCGGTCTACGTAATTACAGTACCACAGCAGCGAGGCGGTAAGGCTACATACCTACCTACTACTCTTGCCGCTGCTGCTCCTCAACACTTCCTCGCCGCTCGCTCACTCCCTCTCACGCCCGAACAACACCTCCCCGTCTACGAACAACCACAAAGACAAGAACCCCGACCTGGAACCGTTGCCCCGGAGAACGCCTGGACAATGCAGCAATGATCTCACGCTTTCTGCCGCCGTCCGCGCAGCTTCCACGCCAACACCCAGCCGCCTCCAGGCCATGTCTGGCGATGCTACCCGCCCATCCGCCGAGCCTCGCCAGACTGCGGCCGCGGATGTGACTTTCTTCTCTTACTCGGACGGCCGACGACAAGGAGCCAGTGGCTCGCTCGCCGAGAGCCAGGGCAGTGGGGAGAGATGGATTGAGAAGGGCGAGAGGTTGAAGGAGAGATTCTTGACGTCAGATCGGAGGAGTGAGGAGGTCAGTGCCGATGAGGATGAAAGCCAGAAAAAGCGCAGCATTCGCGTTAAGAAGTCTGGCGGTGGTGGTGGGGGTTTCTTGAGGGACAGCATCTTTGGCAACGGCAGTCTGCTGAGCACCGAAAAATCTAGCGATCGCAAGGAAGGGAAGAGGAAGCTCGATGACGCGGGATTGCATGCTGAGAACAAGAGGCTAGCTGTTAGCACCCTGTCGGGAGACTCATCGGTCAGGAGCTCGCCGCTCTCGCGAGAGGTCTCGATCAATCAACCGACACACAATGATGCACACGATGCGCATACCGAATCTCGTCCTTCGACCATGGATCCGGCTCAACTCGTACAAATGGCCTTGAGCCTGAGTGAAAGCCGGAAGAGGCACACAAGCGGCTCCCTGCCAGTGCCTCTTGCGGTTCCGCGCGCTCGCAACGTTTCTGGGGCCCATGACAAGTACGGTACGGTTCGTACGCGCGGTTCTGATAGAGCCCGATCTGGCTCGCGATTTGATCCGAGTCCGGCGTCGTCTAGCCCCAGTCGAGATCGCCAGTCAACACCCAGCGCAAATGCCATTGACGACAATGTGCTATACACCTTCTCTCCGGCGACACTGGCTCGAGCGGAGAAAACGCGCAAGTACTTTGAGCTTGCGAGTGAGCACCGCCGGTTACTAGAGTATCTGCCTCCATTAAAGCCTGACGCGCAGGCGGCTGGTAACTATACCTTTGAGACCAGAAGCAGTCCAGGCTCTGCACAACCGGATATCAAACGAGTCCGATCAAACACATTAACCCGGCATGAGCTTGGGAGACAGTACAATCCATTGCAGATATTGCGGAATAGACGCCTGCGGAACAGGGAGCGACGACCTCTCACAGTACCTCCTGAGCTGTTTGAGGACACTCTGCGGGTTACAACTTGGTTAGATGATGTGGGAGAGGCTGCAAAGCAACCCGAATACAGGTCAAGCGACGACATTGTTCATCTGCCTCACTACTCGCCCGAGGCCGACGGTCTGGATGGCGCAAACGTAAATGGCAAAGGCCATCGTAGGACTGGAACTGCTGGGACTGTCATCACTCGGCCAGAAAATGAATGGACCATCGAACCGACCGAGCGACTGGCCGATACCTACTGGACAGAGCAAGGAGATAACAAAATGCTGCTCGAGAACAGACGTCGTCAGGCTATCTTCCCATCTCGGCCGAGGGCGAGCGTGAACGAGTCCCGGAAAAGCGATGACATGGCCTCGAATCCGTACAAGGATCCCCCCATGGAAGTCAAAGATAGTGAACTCCAGATGGAAGAGGCACCGCCTCGCAAACACAGGCACTTGCTCTCACTACACAAGGCAGACCGCATACGCCACAACAAGTTGTCTATACTCAGGCGATCAGCCAGCGCCTCCAGTGGCTCAAGTGACGACGGACGAAAGCCAAGACCTGCTGCACGAAGCAATGGTACTATCGATAGTTCGGCGCCTCTCAACCGACATATGGACTCATTAATCACCAAGGAACTAAGGGGAAACACCTCATCGCCAGATCTGGATTCGCCTGATCATTGGGATTCGAAAAACACTCCCTTCCCAACCCGAGGCGAGCATCGCGGCTCTAATCTTCGTGCAAACGGTGCTCTTTCGGTTCCTGCAACTGTCACCGCTCAGAGATCAAAAAGTGCCGATGGCAGACTTGCGCAGCTGGCGGAGATTGATCGCACCAGGTTCTCCTTCGACTCCTCGCCACCGGACTCGCCCGCTGTCGGAGAATTCATGCCATCGCTCGCTATGGATCTTTCACCCCCGAGCAAGCAGCCAGCACCATCCGGCCAGAAGCACAAGCGCCGTGTCCTTCCTGTGTTTCGCTCCAAAAGTAAGGATCGGAACACTACAGAGGGCAAGGACTTCGCCTTTCCTTCCGACTCTGACCCTTCGCGCGAACCAAGTGGTAATGCCATTGATCCTACCAGGCTAAGCGTCGAGTATGCTCGCCCCGTCGAGCTCCACCGTCACCAGACTTCTGAAAGTATGGGCAGCAGCCTGCATAGGCGTGGTACGTCGCGTACTCATACTACTTCAGATGGATCCTTCAAAGAGCCTGGCTCGACAGTCGGACGATTTTTCAAAGGAGGTAGACTTGCTGAGCTTGTGCGCACTGGTACGGACCGCCGAGGGCGTAAAGACAGGGATGGATCAGCCACAGATGTTTCGTTGATCCCGTCCGACGCCTCTGATACCGAGGGCTCTGTGGGTGAGCCTTCGCTTACGATTGGCTCGCCACATGATAGCGAGCCATCCCCACGAACATCCATTGATCGTGTGCGCGGTAAGAAGGGCCTGCATACGGCCAATCTGCCGACGTTCAAGTCGGCTGCTGGACGAGAAAAGCAGCTCAATTCAAGACTCACTCCTGTGATCTCGCGCAATGGTGAAGATGACGATCACATCGGTCGACAAGCTGCTGCTCATCGGGGAGCGAGTCGGTCGCCGCGTATCGACCGCCTCTTGCCGCCACGTATCAACCTGCCAGACGACTCCGACATGACTTCTACCTATGGCTTCCCTAGCGAAACGTCCGACGCGATCTTTGCAGAGCCAAATAGGAAGAGTTACGGCTTCTTATCGCCAAAGAAAGGCGCAGCACAAGGCACGAACGTGTCGTTCAACACCTCCAACCCGACGAAACAGAACGGTGATTATCCGGCTACAGGACTGGGACTTACAAAACTAGGGGCAAACGGTGCACGGCGCCACTGGAGCATATCCGACCGCGGCATGCAAGACAAACAACGCCAGGATCTTCTCAAGACCCACCGCATCTCATCACGCGATATAGCACGAGCTCGCGCACTCATCCTAGCTTCCGGTGTCAAAGCGCACAATCTCGTCATTCGTGCCAACAGCCCGGCAGTCCCAGCACCAAGATTCCTCGCCGCAGCCGCCAAAACCGCATCCGTCGACACCCCATCAGTCCCACTAAGAGAAACCCACCTCCGAGCCGCCATAATCCTCTCCTCCCACCTCGACAAATCCCTCGAGTCCCTCTCCCAAGCGCGACAAGCCTACCAGTCCAACACGAGTAACGGCCTGCACACCCGCCAAGCAGACCTCAAGTCCCTCGTGGCCGACAAGCTGACGCACACGGTGCACAACAGCTCCGACGAAGCAGATGCTTTCGGCGTGCGCCTGACAACGGAGCAGACGCTGCGGATCAAGCAAGTCGACGACGCTGTCGACGAGATCCTGCGCATGCGCCGCAGGCAGTTCCGCCTGATGCGGCGCGCGGGCTTCAAGCTCCTCGAGTGGCTCGTGCTGGGCATCATGTGGTGGGTCTGGTTCGTCGTTGTCTGCTGGAACAGCGTGCGGAGGGTCATTGTGGGCTTTATCAGGTTGCTCAAGTGGCTGTTCTCGTTTTGAGAGCCCGACTGCGCGCGGAACGCGGATTGATCTCTTTTCATCATTACTTTTCTCCCTTCTTTCCTTGCTTGTGTTTTCCTTGGTCTTTTTTTCTTTCCTTGTTGTTCTCCAATCTAATACGTTTTCTTGCGATACCCCATCATACGATTCAGCTAAAATCAGAGATCTGTCAAGCGAAGGCGTTTCTACTGGGTGTTTCGAGTCTGCCTTTTGACTATTAGATGTATCAATTACTGTATGGCTCACCAGAATGGTATCAACGGCCACTTTCAACGACATTCCAACAACGATGTAGACGCAGTTGAGATTGGCGTTGAACTCAAAAGACAAAAAAAGAGTGATTCGAGAACATATAATGAAAGGATCGACAGCCAGCCTGCTCAGGCGAAGTTTCATGAACATCGTCAATACGAGAAAAAACCCAGAAAATGTCCTCAAACCCCAATGGAACGCCATCATGATATCGTCCATCCCGCGCTCCGTCCACATGGAGACTCCACGATCGTGCAAAAAAACAACCCACCAACCATCTACTACCTTTTCACAACCCTCGCAGCCTGACTAAGCAACATCCCCTTCACCTCTCTCACAGCACCCTCCCACCCCTCAACACCCCCCTTGACAGTCCCCTTCAGAACCTCTCGCAACTTGTTCTCGTTGAGCGCCTCGCCATAAACAACACCCACATCGACCTCCACGCTCTCGCTCAGCGCCAAGCCCTCGCCGATCGCAGCGAGGATGTCGAAAGAAACCCGCACCTTGGTCTTGGTCTTGGGCAGCAATATGAGCGAGGCGATGCTCAGGCGCTCGTCGGAGACGATGCGCGTGTCGGTGAGGCCTTCGATGGACAGGCGCCGCTCGGACTCGGCGATGTTGAGGGCGGTCGTCCAGCCGCTGCTGACGAAGTGCAGTAGCGACGAGACTTTGGTCGTGCTCTGGGGGAGGGCGTGCAGGGCTGCGCGCAGGAGCTGCAGGAAGAAGCGGAGGGTTGTTGGGAGGGGCTGGGTGGTGCCGGTGTAGGTGAGGCCGATGGGGCGGTTGGGTCGAGGGGTTTCGTTATGGGACGAGGAAGGTGTGCGGAAGGCGGAGGGGTGGAAGAAGAGTTGGAGGGAGGACTCGTAGGTCATTGTCACTGTGGGCGGGGAGGAGGTGGCTGTGGTGATTGTCCAGCCGTACGTGTCTTCTAGGTTCTTGACGGATTCTGCGGAGGGTTGTTAGCAAGTTATCATTACGGGTGTGATCTGAGTGACGCTTACGCTTGAGAGCATTGATTTCCTCCACAGAGATCGTGCGGTACGACTCCCGCACACGCTCGGCCTCCTTAATCGCAGCGGTGAACTCGTCCTTGGTCTCGCGAAGGTTCTCTCCGATCTCCTCCTGTTCTTGCACATCGTACTGCAGCTCCTCAAGAACGCGTCTCTTCTCCGCAAGCTCTGCGTCAACGGCAGTAATGCGGGCTCTCGCGGCGTCGAGCTCCTCTTTCTCTTCTTCTGAAGTTGCGTTGAGCTCGCTTTCAAGCTGCTCGGCTTCCTGCTTCAAAGCCAGTTGCTGCTCAGTCATCTGTGGTAGTGCCTGGTTGAGCGCCTCTTCACTGGCCTGCAGAATCTCATCGTCCTTGAGCAGGCCCTCAGCAATGCCCTGCAGAACGTGCATAAGCTCGTCAAGGAGCTGGCTACGCCAGCCATACCACATTTCCTTGCTTCGCAAACGCGCGTGAGTCTTCATGTCTCTCAGCTGAGCGTCGATGGCCATCTTGCGGTCTGGATCAGCAGACATGTACGCTTGAATCAGCCGTGGTGTGTCCTGGAACGTCTCCGCCTCGAGCTCCTTGATCGCACCCTTGCCTTCGTGGATGTAACGTTTCAATTCGTGGCAAGCATGCGAGAACAGCTCCTTCTCAGGTTCCGTGCATGCAGCGGCAACAACAGCGCTTTCAAGCGTGACTTCTGCTTCAACATCGTCATCCGCGTTGCTCTGGCGATTCTTAGACGGCGTTGGGGCGTATGTCATCCTGCGTTTCGTAGTAGTCAAGTCCATGAACCGGATACTAGCCGCGTCAAGGAACTCCTGGAGTCGGACTTGCTTCTTTTCGACAGTTGGTTCAAGCTCAAAGATGTTTCCACTGAGTTGCTGTGCGGGTGATTTCTGCGCGCCGCTGCGTGCTTTGGGTGTAGGCTTGCCTGCTGGTGTGGGCCTCTTCATCGGTGATACATTTTTCTTGGGGGTATGTTTTTTCGGTGTTAGTGCCTTTAGCATCTCCTTTCTAGGCGTCGACATTAGCTTGATGGTGTCAGCAAGCTTGGTTGTCTCTTTTCGAGTATGTTCGGGCGTAGCTTTGCCGAATGGTGATGATTGTTGCACCGGAGTCGCAACATCTCGGACCTGAAGCTCTTGAGGTGTGGCTGGGGTTGTGGTCGCATCAAGGCTAGAAATCGCCTGCTTCTTTTGAGACGATGTCTTTGGTGTGGTAGAAATGCCAGACCTGCTAGACCTGGGGGTGGCATCTCTGGGAGTTGCAGCTTTCGGTGTGGCAGCCTTTGGTGTCACTGATTCAGGTGTCGATGATTTGGGAGTTGCTGATTTGGGTCTTGTAGCTTTGGGGCTAGGATGGACAGGAGCGGCTTCTTGCGATGTGAACGCAATGTGCGGGCTAGCTGATTCGCGCTGTGGACTCTTGGGCATCAGCGGTGTTCTGGCCTTGGGCGCTGGCTGCGAGTGCTTGACGGGCGTGCTGCGCAGCTGTTTTTCAACTGTCGGCGATGGTTCCGGGTCTTGCATCTGAGCTTCAAGCAGTGATCTGACTTCACTGTCGGGTTGCCCAGTGGTTTGGCGCAAGGGTGTTAGGTTTGGCGTAGACTTCGATTGGAGGTCCGGTACATCAAGAGCAGGTAGATCCGGGTAAGACACTTCGTTGCGCAATGGAGAACCCTTGGAATGTGCATCCTTAGAAGCGGATCTTGTCAATCGCAGCTGCTTCACTTCGGCCTTTTGTCGAACAGGGCTTGATTTCGCCGGTGACGATGATTTGCGCGACTTCGCAGACGAAGTCTTTGCTGATGCCGGTTTCTCGGCCGAACGAGATGCTTGCTTTTGCAGAACAGGGGTCAGGGATTTCCTTGGGCCAGAGTCTGGTACGTCGCGGAACCTCTCTTGATCTTTCGGTGTAGTGTTTGCCTCGTCTGCTACTGCTGATGGTGAGACTGGTTCCTGTGGTGTGGAGGGCTCTTGCTCTGCGGCAGCACGTTCGGCAGCTTGAACACCACCAAATGCCGTCGTCAGCTCCATGCTGAGGTCCTCGTCTTCCCCAAGACCATTATCCGACTCGGGCTTGGAGATCGTAAGGCTACCCATGGGACGAGTGAAGTCCATAGTAGCGTCACCCGCATCCGAACCCGCACCTGAGGATCTCCGCCTAGCGACGCTTTTTCGTCGGCTTGCTTTGATCGGTGAGCCAGACTCATGTACAGCACCCACAGCAATTGTGAGATCCATAGTCTCATCGCCCATGGATGAGCGCGCCATTGACGAACGTCTTCGTTTTGATTGTGAGAACCCGGGTGAACCAGCTTCGGTTGTTGATCTGCGTCTCTTTTGTCCGTTACGTATGGGAGACTCGGCTTGGTCATTGTTGATCCGTCCCACGGCCTGCGTAAAGTCCATTGTGCCATCATCATCGATCGGAGAGCTAGCTTGCTCAGCAGCTCCAGCATCCAGGATACCACCAACAGCTCTTGTTACATCCATACTCATGTCGTCTTCGTCTTCCTCTGCGATCGTAGAGTACCGCGGTTTGAGCATACCAGCTACTGACGCTGAGAACGCAGGTGAGAACGGGTTGACGTTTTCCTGGTCCATCGCTGCAGAGTGCAAAGGCTCGTCCTCTTCATCGGCATGACGCTGTGCCCAAGGCTTGAAGGCATTCGTGATTTCGTCTCCGGCGATTTCCATTGACTCGTCGCCAGCATCCTCTTCATATGCTTCGTCATATTCAATTCCACGCGTGCCAGCGGTGTTGGCTGCCTCTCGGAGGTTTCTTTCCAGTCGTGCGCTCGACGAAGTGCTCGACTCACTTTCAGTCGTTGACAGTAGGCTGTTGTCTCCCATGTCGAGACTCATGGCGGTACCTGTGGCATCCTCTTCCTCGCCTTCGCTCTCGTCTTCTTCTCCCTCGCTACCAGACACATCACTGCTCCCGCTAATGATGCTCGATTCCAGATCGTCCGGGTTGTTGAAGTTCATAGGAGGCACAGCAGAGCTTCGTCGCCTCTTCTTCTGGTGGAGGTTTCGTTGGTGTGCGGGCGACTGTGCAGGCGAACTTGACTGCTCTGGTGGTGTAGAAGGAGGCTCTGATCCAGGAGAAGAGTTGGAATTTTGGGTAAGACCAGATGCGCGTCGCGTACTGTCGCCAGACTCGGTCGAGGTTGTGTGGTCGCGCATGTACTCAATAACATCCCATGTGTGCAGCGTCGCCTCTGGAGCAAAAGACACGCGCCTGTTAGCCATCGACTTGCGTCGTGCTGCTTTGCGCTCTGCATCAGCCTGGCCAGGCAGGATGCCCTTTACTGCGGGCACAAAGGCGGACTTTCTCCTATTCTTCATCTCGTCTCTCTGCTCGAGTTTCTGCGCGCCATCGTCTTCCAGTCCTCCGGGGCCAATGCTCTTGCTGCGTCCTTTGGCCGATTTTCGTGGTGACAAGCCTTTGCGCTGAAGGGGGTCGCTTGAGGTCGTGGGCGCGACATTCTCCTTTTCAGCGGCTAGCGCCATGTCGTCGAACATTTGCGCATATGTTAGTAATTGTGGTGTACTGTAGTAGTAGTGCGAGTGTGCAATTGCAATGGGCTTATCGCGAGTGGGCGCGTGCAACGAAACGAAACGAAAGTCGCGGGGGGGGACGTGCTTGTAAACAAACAGGTCGGCCCGAGACAGCGTGGCTTTTCCGTCCGCCCTCAGTTCATGCTAAAGTTTGCCCGTCCTTACTGCGTGTGGGTAATCAGCGACTTTCGCATATCAGATTGTCCTTATGCCAGTGAAGAGAGGGCAGTAACGGAATGCTGACATCTCAATGGACTATGGCATCGATAGGGATGCTATCAGCAGCTTTAATGTATTATACACATGTCAATACCAGTGAGATACTCATCTCACCAATTTGACAACCCTTTGCATATCTGGAGGGCGGATCCCAGTCGAGCGACACTGTTGTGTAATTTGTGCAAGTCAAGGTGCTCCTCTTTCCTTTCCTACACATGTAAGATGATAGAAAACACTGTTCGACGGCCGTAGAATACATGTTTGATCACGATGTACCTGACAAATCAACCGGACTTCGACTGTATGTTTATGGGATTCACCTCTCGTAATACAAACGTTCCTTGCCTTTGCATAATCGATCGTTCTGAGGCAGTTGAATAGATTCAGCCGGTATAGTCTTGATAGTATTCGACGGTTGACACTCATAACCACAAATCACTCTGGGATTCACATTTTTAGCCTACCCCACTACGTGTCGATTTGACAGTGTCAATTCATATTCGTCTTTTGGATCCTTTGTGATCGTCAGGTGCTATCCATGGAATTTCCTTCAGTATCACGTCTGATATGCCAGGAGAGCCGACAAAACCACCGTGTAAACATGCTGATGCTACCGTCAAGGCGACAAGCCATCGAGATGGTCCATCTAGTCTACATGAGGAGTGTCCAGACATTAATGTAGATGTGTAAGAGAATCCCGAATTGTGTCCCAAGGGTTAGGGCTGGGGTTAGATGCGCGCTGCTTCTGCCTCAGGCCTAAATATCAAAGCCAAGCAATTTCGCGACTCCACCTCTCGAAATTCCAAGTTGGGCCCGCGAAAATCATTGAGCCTTGCTGCTGCGACGACCACCACCGACACCGACAACCCCCCCGGACTCTACCAACAACACAATCAAAATGGCCGACAGAGGTGGATTTGCTTCCCGTGGCGGTGCCGAGCGCGGCGGTGACCGTGGCCGTGGACGCGGCGGCCGTCGTGGCCCCCGTCGCGGCGCAAAGAGCGAGGAGAAGGAGTGGCAGCCCGTCACCAAGCTCGGTCGTCTCGTAAAGGCCGGCAAGATCAAGAGCATGGAGGAGATCTACCTCCACTCTCTCCCTATCAAGGAGTACCAGATCGTCGACTTCTTCCTCCCCTCCCTCAAGGACGAGGTCATGAAGGTGCGTTTTTCTGCCCACAATCGAGAAACGCCAACTCGTGGAGCGATGGACTGACGAAAATGCGCAACAAACAGATCAAGCCCGTCCAGAAGCAGACCCGTGCCGGTCAGCGTACCCGCTTCAAGGCTGTCGTCCTCATTGGTGACTCCAACGGCCACATTGGTCTCGGTATCAAGACCTCCAAGGAAGTCGCTACCGCCATCCGCGCCGCCATCATCATCGCCAAGCTCAACGTCATCCCCGTCCGTCGCGGATACTGGGGTTCCAACCTTGGTGAGCCTCACTCCATTCCCGTCAAGGAGTCTGGCAAGTGCGGTTCCGTCACCGTCCGTGTAAGTTACAATTCCCCAAACCATCAACCTCCAATCTCAATGGACGAAAAACTAATAACCGACCTCAGCTCATCCCCGCTCCCCGTGGTACCGGCATTGTCGCCTCCCCCGCCGTCAAGCGTCTGTTGCAGCTCGCCGGTGTCGAGGACGCCTACTCCGCCTCTTCCGGCAGCACCAAGACCCTCGAGAACACCCTCAAGGCCACCTTCTCTGCCGTCACCGACACCTACGGTTTCCTCACCCCCAACCTGTGGAAGGAGAACAAGCTCGTCCGCTCTCCCCTTGACGAGTACTCTGACGTCCTCCGCGAGGGCAAGCGCTACTAGAGCATTCGCCTACCTCCAGAGAATGGATAGGTGCATGGGATGGTAGATAACACGCCACAGCTCAGAAAACGGAAAAAATGAAGAAGCAACGTTTCGATCATCACTTGTCTGAATTAGGCGATCGATGGACTTCATGCCTTCACAGTCGGTTGATGGCGTTATATGTAGTCTAGCTTGAGCCAAGACTGAAGATCAGTTGCCTTTGTTCTTCCACCAAAGATTGGTTTCAGGTTTCAGTGTCATGTGTCGTGTGAATGTAGACTTTTGACAGTAGTGCACCGTGATGTTCATGTCGTATGCGAGCTTGTGTGTACGATGGTTTCCCTTACCGAGCTCGAGTCTCTCTTGCCCATCAAGAAAGTCAGCCCATGTCTGCCAAACGAGACTTGTGTGAATTATTATCAAAGAGCAACGGAGAGAGAGGCAGACACGAGTATACACCCATACCCACAAAATATATGCGATGGCCGTTGACATAAAGGCGTGACTATATCCGACGCTACGAACGCTCGATGCAGCAAAAAAAAAAAAAAAAAGACGAGACAACCACTCTCAAAAACAAAGACGAAAACAATCGCTCCGACTTTTTTCAAGCCCATTTCCCCAACAGCGCCATGAGCCCAGCGCCCGCCGCCATGGTAGCAAAAGCGCCAAAAACTTCCTTCAGCGGCGCATTCTGCATATACCCACTGAACATAAACTCATGCGCCATCAACTCGACCAGCCCCGTGTAAATCAGAATCCCCGCCGAAATCGAATCAAACACCCCGTTGACAATCAGCGTCGTCTGCGACCCCGGCGCGAAACTCTGCCTCACGCCTAGCCCGATGGCGATCGCGATGGGGGTGGAAATCGCGTACCCTGCTCCGAGGTAGTAGGGCGTGTTGCGCTTGTTCTTCGGCCACTCGATCGAGGCGAGCCGGGAGCCCAGGGCGAGGCCTTCGAAGGTTTGGTGGAAGACGAGCACGACGTAGAGGGTGGGAAACTCGGCGCCGGCGACGGCGAGGGTCAGGCCGATGAAGACGGAGTGGAAGATTACACCGAATTCGAGGATGGCGATGCCGGTTAGTTTGGCGGCGTAGGATTCGGGGTCGAAGGTCCGGTTGGGGTTGCTGGGGTTGGGGTGGGCGTGTGGTGCGGCTTGGGCTGGAGGGGGTTTGTTAGCAAAGGGTTGAAAGGAGTTGAGGGAGGTTCAATGCTGGCTTACTGTGGTCGTCGTTGGGGTGGGTGCGGATGTGAGATAGGTGGTCATCGCCGGGGACGTGTGCAGAGGCTCTGCGCTCATTGGCGTGAGGCGCGTCTTGTAGAGCGATCTCTGCAGGCTGGAAGGCAATATCGGCCATGCCTTTGGTTGGAGGAGTTTCGTCGCGGTAGCCAAGTGAGCTCGAGTCGGGCGTTGCTGGCTGGTGCTCAATGTCGTTGTGATCGTGAGACTCTCCGAAGCGAGCGAATCGCATGACCATCAGTTCGACGAAGAACAGGATGAAGACGGACATGAGGCAAATGCCTTCGACCCAAGGGTATTCTGTGATGGGACCCGTGAGGCACTCATCGGTCAGAGCTTCATTGGCAGGGGCAAGAAGCTGTAAATACTTGTTAGTTTCGATGTTGCAGTCCGAACAGTCGCACAAGTCGATTGCTTACATGTATGAAAGCGGTGGCAAGAATGACACCAGATCCAAAGTATTTTGCAATGAAGAAGGCCCATGAAGGTACGCCGGTGCCGGGGTGTCTAGCGGCGAAGACTGGGAACCATGTGCCCAGGAAGGATCCGACCAGGATCACGAAGATGGACGAGATGCGGACACCAATGCGACCGTCGAAGTCGTTCTCTGTGGGACAGGCGGACATGCTCACGTCGCTCTGAGTGGGTGACACCGGGCGGGTGCGCTGTCACGGGAGTGTTTGACTCGAGTAAGGCGTGAGGTTGTACTCGAGTAAGTCGTGAGGGAGTGCACGCAATTAAAAGATGGCCTACGACCAATGGAGCACTGTATATGACGATGGTTGCTAAGGCGTGGCAGTTAGGAGTTTGAGGGTGGGCGCCGGCTTTCCTTTGACCAGAGCCAAGTTGGTCTGTCGCAGAGACTTTGACCATCAAGGTGTTTGGCTTAAAAGTGGGTGTAGTAACTTACGGCGGCGATTGGCACTTGCTAGCCCTTTGACTGGCCCGGGTTATGCCTGCTGCTGTTGCTGTTGCTGTACCTGTGTAGATAAATGTACTGTACATACGTGTATCGTCTCATCGTCGCGTGAGCCATGCAGTATGTACATGTATATCGGTGTATGCCTCGTACAACAACAATGTATACAAAGAGTCGTACGGATATGTCATCTATGCGAGGCCCGGCTACTTGCCTTTGTCGGCTTGGCTTACATACAGTAGCGAGCTTGGCATACATCGCTTGATCATCCATACATACAACTCGCGTAATTATCAACACCATCATATCAAGTCTCTCTGTCTCTTCCTCACAAGTGGAGGTGTCAACTCAACATAATCACCACATCTCAGAGCACGTCAATCCCAGCCTCCGCGGCCATCTCCCCGAACTTCTCGCTCACCTCATTGGCTGCAGCACCTTCAATGCTTCTCATCGCTCATCCTTCGTGCAGCACTAGTACTGAGGCACCAAGCTTGCTCTTCCAAATATCCCCAAAGCTTTGCCCAAGCTTACAACTGCGCGATGCACTCAACCCTACCGTATACCTCGGGCCTTCTACTCCCATCGATTCCATCGACTCTGAGAAAACAAAGCATAGCCATTGGGCTCTCTCTTATCCTTGTGTAGGACGTTACTCTAGCCACGTTCCTGTAGTGACACCTGGTGTCGCTCTTGTAAATCTTGGCCTTGCTTACTAGTCAGCTGCCTCGCTCCCACTCCGACGATGGAACCAGCCTGCTGCAAGAACATACAACCTGGTATGCACCAAGCGATGATAGAGACCGCGACCTAAGCAGGACGTGCACATCGCAGGCGCAATCGAAGCCGTCTAGGAAGACTTCCGAGACGAATCCTCGAAGGACAAAGAAGTTCTGGAAACGCACCTCATACACACAGGACTTGAAAATTCTTGAAGGCACACCGCAAGAACCGGCTGAATTCCTCGAGCTTCACCAGGACTGCATTCATCTGAGCGCCAGAGTGGACGATCACTCATTCTACTCATTGTTTCTTTTACCAGGGGCGAAGTGATCAAGCGCATGCTCAAGCTTCCAAAGCATCATTTCCAAACGGACATAGATGCTGAATATCGCCACCATAGCACATACGACCATAGGTCAGTGAGAACTGGGCATCCCGTCCGCTCTGCCATACATAAGCACTGAACCGGGCGACTAGTACTAGAGTGGGTGACCATCTGGGAATCCCGCCTGTTGTATGTTTTTCTTGTCTTTTTGCCTTCTCTACATTTTGTCGACTGCACAACTTAGCTTTCCGAAGGACCAGGACCTCGAGGAACGCTGCTGTAGACCTTGCTCCTAGACGGCCGGATGCACACTGAGTGAGTAGAAGAGAAACTGACGCTCTGTACCTAAATACTGCATAGATATATAATAATCCGCTATCTAATCTTGCCTCATTTGCAGCTGAGCTGGTTTTTCGATTTTAGGCTGATCTCGCCCCCGCGTGCGGGTAGTAGCTCCATTCCTTTGTCAACACCTATACACAACCAACAAAACACTCCCTCCTCTCCGAGGACCTACACCTCGAAACACCCGAACAGCAAAACATCGCATCTCCACCCACCATGGAGTCCCTCGAACGAACTCTGCGCACGGTGCTGTCGCCCATAACGCACAACCTCCCAACACCAATCCAAGAAGTCGCGACAACACTCCTCGGCGACAGCTGCTACCGCAGCCTCGTACACAACCTCACAATCAGCGACTCAGCCTGCATGAAACTAGCAGTGTCAAAGGCCCTTGGATTGGCGATCGTAGGCGCCAGCTCTGTCGTCAAGGTGCCACAGATCATCAAGCTCATCAACTCTGGGTCGGCGGAGGGTGTCAGCTTGATTGGATACCTGCTCGAGACTGCGAGCTTCATGATCTCGTTGGTGTACAACGTGCGCTCCAAGTTCCCATTCTCCAGCTATGGAGAGACGGCGTTCATTCTGGTGCAAAACGTAGCAATCTGCTTCCTGGTTTTGGAGTACAGCGGCAAGGGCAACATGGGCTCGATGATGATCGCTGCTTTGGCTGGAGCGGGTTTCCTGCTGTTCAACTCGGATGTTGTGGACATGGATTTGTTGCAGTACTTGCAGATGGGCGCTGGGATCGTCGGGGCTGCTTCCAAACTGCCGCAGATTCTTGGGAACTGGCGCGAGGGGGGAACTGGACAGTTGTCTGCTTTCACCGTAAGTCGAGCACGAACAACAGCGGCGGGATCGTGGTGTCTAGAGGCTCCGGGGGTCGGACAAAGGAAGAATTGAAATATGCTAATCAGACGTTCTCTCGCACAGGTTTTCAGCTATCTCTTCGGTTCTCTCGCTCGAGTCTTCACTACGCTCACCGAAGTCAACGACAAAGTCATCTTGTACGGCTTCCTCGCCGGCTTGGTGCTGAATGTCGTCCTCGCGCTGCAGATGCTGATGTACTGGAACGCACCCGCGAGCAAGAGCACAACTGAGCACAAACTCACTCCGGCTGGCAAGCGCGAAATCAGGGAGCCGGCCGAGAGAGCTGCTGAGAAAGTAAAGGCTCAGGCTTCTGGAGCTGAGAAGAAGGGTAGCCCGAGCACAAGACGGAGGGGTTGAATGCACCAAGGTATTGTTCGAATGTACTTCGATAGTTATCTGCGCTACGTTTGTTAATTCAAGTTCTACCGCGGGCCCTGTCTGCGTTAATCGACCGATCAGATTCTCACTCCCATCAATTCCTCTCTTTCTCCCTGGCAAGCATCTCCCTCGCTTCTGCTAACTCGAGCTCCGAAGGCATGGGGACAATCATCAAATACAAAACATCCTCCTGCATCACCTTCTTGACAGCCCCAATCACCCCGCCCTTGCGAGCCGCTCCTCTCCTTTCACGAGGACTCGCTCGTCGAGAGGTCCCGCGATTGAAGTAATCCGGCTCTCGCTCCTCGGAACGAGTATGATCAGGAGCAGAGCCAAGATCTGCGCGTAGCGAGCCCTGATGCATCCCCATTCTAGGGCCGCCATGCCTTCGCTCGAACCGGGCTTCTTTGCGGTCGAGTTTCCGCTCGCGTTTTTCGGCTCTGTGTCTTCCTGCGTCGATGTAGCCGCCGGAGACCAGACCAATCAGCCCGCCGTTGAACATGGGGTGGTTGGGATCCGACCACTTCGAGCGGTTAGCACGCTCGCTTTCGGGGATCAGAAGGGCGGAGGTGGGATCTTTCTCAGCATATTTCATCTGCGCTCTCCGGTCCACATACGAAGCCAAGAACTTCTTCGCATCCTTGGTCTTGTCTTTGAAAGTCTCCTCGCCGTCCTTGCCACTATACACAACCTCGTCGACCCCAGGATAGATCAGCGGCGCCGCCTCGACAATCTTGGCAGAACCCCTTGTCTCGCCCGACACAAGCCGGATCTTCTTCATCTTCGCCGACAACTTGCCACTGCCGCTGCCGCTTCCATCACTTCCAGACACCGGCAAATCGTACTTGGCAATAGCCTTCGAAGCCGAGAAATCCACCTCCGCAGCCCCAACCCCCAACCGTGCCAACAAGCCTCCCCCCGAAGCCGCAACCTCTGCATCGGATTTATACTTCATGATGAAAGCAAAGCAGCCCGCCGGCTTGAACATCTCCTCGTTCACACGCTCGAGGAAATTGTTCGTCTTGCGGCGCGAGTCCAACTCTTTCCCGATCCCGGCGGCGACTTGCACGGAAATCGTCACGGCCATGACGATGGGGTCCGGGACCAGGCCTGCGATCTGCGCCGCGACGGTGACGGCGGTGAAGATCGGGTTGGCCTGCGAGGCCGAGTGGAAGGTTTTGAGGAAGCGCAGGAAGGTCGCTTGGTCGATGCCGACGTTTTCGAGCACGGGGCTGTAGGCGCGGACGAAGCCGCGGGATTTGTTGCGCGGGCGGCGTTGGGGGATTATGACGGGGAGGGGGAGGGGGGTGTTTGGGAGGAGGGGGTTGGTTTGGTGGGAAGTGGCGAGGTCATGGATTAGGAGGTCTGAGTCTGTGGATGGGTTTGTGGAGTCTTCGTAGCTGGGCGGTTCCGTTGAGGCTGCGAGGTCGTCGAGTTGCCAGGCTTCCTCGTCTTCTTGAAGAGGAGTAAGTTCGTCAGAGATGTAGTCTGAGTCGGTGTCGGAGTCGGTGTCTGTTGGGTTCTTCTTGGTATCATTTGCTGCTGCCGGGCCGCTGGCGAGCTGACGGTCTTGTTGTCCGTTGCTGGCAGACTGGAAATACGACGGTGGTGAATCGTCAGATGCCACTGCTGAGCGCTGGAATATTGTCGGCTGGCTCGAAGGTCCTGCTGTTACGGAGTCTTCTTCCACAGGCGAAGTCTGGGCAGAGTCGCGGGCGGCTTTGCGTTGTTTGCGGTGGCCGTGGTATTCGACTGCGGCTCCTACGCCTGTTCCAACGAGCTTGATCAAGCCACCAATAGGACCTCCGGAGCGACGTTGTGGTTGCTGGTCTCGTGGCCGGGAGTGGGCAGACATTCAGGGCGATTTTGTTTGGTAGATGATCTTTTGATCGAAGGCGTACTAACGTTTGTGAATGGTAGGTAGTCGGAAAGTGACGATTCGAATTGGATGATCTACCCAACTCCATTGGCGATCAATGTCCTGCTTATATACCTACTCGTACTGTCAGTCATCTGATCACCAGCTCTAAGCATACCTAAAGTGGTAAGTCTGCGAGCAGTATGCAAGCCATCCGTAAGCTGAGGATCAGCCTCAGATTGAGAATCAGTCGAAGCGACCCAACGCAGACGCTGATTGGCGCGCAACTGGCACAGCATCGCAACACTGTCCTCATACGGCCAAGCGTCTGACAGGGGAAGCTTGGTAAAGCTTGGGTGTTTTGAGATCCTTCGCGTCGTTGAGCTCCGAGGGCTGGCTCGAGGGTTCTACACAGCCACTGCACGCGGTGTTGCCGACCTTGGACTTCTAGGTACATACAGGTAAATGTGGGTACTCGATGCACTGCCTTGGGATATTCCGGCAGGGCAGTACCGTTCACGCGCACATCAAACATGTGTTCGTCGAGTCCGAAGTCTCTGTCCGCTACCACCAACGACATCACGTACAGTAAATGGGAACAATTGGGAACTGGAAGTCTAACGAAACTGGTTTTCGTAATCTGGAGCTATCTGAAGAAAGCCTTCTCCTTCTCGGTGCAATCGCTCGGTAATGGGTATCTCATGAAGAGCGCTGTAGAGCGCATGCAGGGGTGGTCGTATGTTTCTTGCCTGTACTGTGTGTTCTGTGAACCGATGTCATGAGCGTGTATCAACTCAGACGCCAGAAAGAGGTGATGTGAAGGAGCAATGAATAGCATCTTTCACGTGCTTCCAAAGTGCTTGACCGTAGGTTCGTAGCCTAACCGTCGATCGGGGATTCCGCGAGTGCTGGCATCGCAGCAGGATTCGGAGTCTTGTCGCGGCCGCGTGAGATGGGACGTGCAGATGGCTCAAGGCTGCTACCACGACCAGCAGGTTGCAAAGATGCAGCACGCGATGGGCCGCGCGAGGAAGCCCGTGAACCTGGCTTCACGGAGCCAGTACGAGAGCCACGAGAGCCAGGTCTAGCTACGGTTTGCGTTATGGTTTGACTGGTGACGACTTCCTCCGTGGTCTGCAAGAGCGGAACAGGGGCGACAGAGCCCTGGCGAGAGTTGGCGGCGCGAGAGCCTGCGCGAGAGCTTGCGCGCGATGTACCCTCCTGGCGAGAAGTCGGGCGGGACGTGGCGACTGTGGTCGGCGCGATTCCAGTGCCCGAGGTTGGGAAGACAGGAATGTCGACATCCATCAATGCAGGGTCGTCAACGCTGTTTGGCGGCAACTCTGGCTCCTCGATTTCGTCGCCCTCAAAGGCCTCATCGTCGACGCTGAGGTCTGCGTTGACGTCGTCGCCGTTGACGTCAATAAGACCGTCGCCATCAACATCATAGGCGCCTCCGGAGGCCTGGTCGCCACCGTTGGTGTTAGGCATCGGCGTGGATTGGTCAACGCCGTCAAAAGCATCCTCGTCACCCTCACTCTCATAGCCTTCAATGAGATTGTCGACAATGAAGTCCCACTCCTTCTCAGTGACCTTGGCAACGCTCAGTCTGGACTGCTTCAAGACCTGCATGTCTTTGAGAGCGCCCTTGTCGGAAGAGTACTTTTGCAGCTCCTTAAGCGTCACCGGCGCACTAAGCTTCTTGCGGAATTCGACGTGAACGAGACTCCACCGGTTCTCCTTGCCGCGCTTGCTCGGCTCGACGAAGCCAATCGAGCTCACGTCAGTCACAGTGAAGTCCGGCTCGTGCTCCTTGACAACTTCCATGATGCCAGTGATGCCCGGATGCTTGCCCTGGGAAGCGTAGAAGAAGGCAAGATCGCCCAGCTTCATCGAGCGCATGTTGTTGCGAGCGACCAAGTTACGGACGCCCTCCCACGGCTCGGGTCCACCTTTTTTCTTTAGGTCGTCGATAGTGAACTTGGTGTTGAACTCGCTTCCATCCTGGAGAGTCTCCATGCGGTCCACTTGCTCAGCCTTCATGAGCCAATAGTTCTTGCCACCTTCGTTCTCAGGAGACGCCTTGCGCTTGTCGCTGGTCTTGGCTGATTTCGAAACTTCATCAACTAGCTCCTCCTCGAGCTGCTCAGCGGCATCAGTAGCGTCAGAAGCGATTTTGGTGGTCGGACCGCCTGTACGGCCGCTGTGGCGCTTGCGCGGTGCTGGGGTGTCAGGAGCAGCTGGAGCCTCCGCAGGCTCGGTCACGACCTTAGCGGGTCGACCTCTCTTCTTTGCCGGTTGCTCAGTCTCAGTGGCAGCCTTCTTACCCGGGCGGCCACGCTTCTTCGCCGGCGCTGCCTTGACGGCATCGTTGTCCGCATCCTCGACTTCGTCCTCCTCGTCGGCAGCAGACTCCGGGTCTGCCTGAGCTGCCTTGGCACCTCTGCCACGTTTCTTCACGACTGCCGGGGCGACCGCTGTGTTGTTCTTTGCGGGTCTGCCGCGCTTCTTCGGTTCCTCAACGGGTTCTTCCTCGACTTCGCTCTCGTCCTTGACTGCGGCGGCGGCCTTAGCAGGTCTGCCGCGCTTCTTGGGAGGCTCTACAGCAGCCTTCGCGGGCCTGCCGCGCTCCTTGGGCGCCTCGGTAGGCTCCTCTTCGGCTTCGCTCCCCTCATCGACGGCGGCATTCTTAGCAGGCCTACCGCGCTTCTTGGGAGGCTCAGCGACGTCTTCGGTGGCCTTGGCAGGCCTTCCACGCTTCTTAGCAGCTGGGGCGGAAGTGGCTAGAAGCGCAAGTTAGCATTGAGCGCGTGTGAGAGCGTGTGTACGCGTGATTTGCTTACTGTTTGCAGTGGCCTGGACAGGCACGGTGGCAGTCGCGCGACGAGGTCGCGCAGCGGCAGCTGTGGTGTCGTATTCTGTACCGCGGTTTGAGACGACGAAAGCAGGTATATCGGTGGGCGTGGTCGTAGTGGTCGTCTTCGCGACGACAGTCGCTTTCTTCTTGCTGCCTTTGGGAGGCATATTGACCGTGTGCGTGCAGCGCGTGCCGAGTATGTGTTGTGGTGCTGGTGTCGCAAAGGAAACGCGCTCAGCTCAAGCCGAGCTCGGCCTATGACGGCATTTGACACGAGGAAGGTGTCAGGCTTTGTCATGTGACAACAAGGGATTCGATGGATTCCAAGATTCTGGTTCCCTTCTTCTTTTCACTTCACTCGTCCTCATCGTACAAAAACCACTGACAGTCATCTCATGGAGAGAGTCCCGCATCATCATATGTGTTCCTGGAGACTGCACATGCCTTTCCTTCCAGCTTGCTGCTCAGCTTGCTGCCTCTACGCGTCTTGCCGGCTGTGCATGCAGCCATAAGGCATGTATGTAAAGGACCGCAGCAGCTACACTCAGTATCTCTATTGGGTCGCATGTTCGGAGGGACTTAGAGATATATCTAGGAAGATCAAGGTCGCAGTGAAACCTTCCAACCTCAATGGACGCATCGTACAGTCGTCCAATAGGCGTCTAAGATTCCCATACTTTCCGACGTATCCGCTCCGCCACAACCGCCAACTCTCTGCATCTGCATCAAACCACATAGTACGAGTCAGCCAAACATCTGCGACGCCCTTGATGGTGCGCGCATGGACATTCGTACGTATTTTGTACGGCGCCGCGGATTTTCGCAAGTATTAAATCACTTGTTTGTTCCTGGGTCTATGTCTCACTCCTGCCACTGTCATCTTTACCGTCGTACAATAAGCTGCAGCTACCACCAAGAAAGGCTGGCATAATAGTGAAACAACTATATAACACCGCTACCTATGATCACCGCTCTCCTACCAGCAAAGAATATCCCATCGCCAGTCAGCCATACTAACTCGACCACACATCACCACACTCGCGATATGGACACCATCCTTGACACTCATGCTCGAGCCGTCACGTCACATCAACAGTATATCGACTCACTCCAGACACCAACACCGGACGAGGTTCAACGGATATCCGAGATACAAGCACTGAAGGCAGCAGACATCAACCGAAAGTATCATGAGCACACCACAGAAGAACGCGATGCCGCCATCAAGATCCAAGCTATGTACCGCGGCCATCGGGGGCGACGTGAACAGCAAGGCCTCATTCTCGATCCCTCGTCTCGTTGGACTGATCTCATTGCCGACTTGAAATATCGAAGCGTCACTGAGCCTCACCACAATAAACGTCCCGACGCGGATACTAAGGGCAGACGCAACCCATCCTCCTCGGACATTGCGAAACTGAACTGGCGACGAGCTGGGTGGATCGCTGAGCATGCTGGTCGCGGCGAGAGTGCATCGAAGACTCAAAGAACAGCTTCCGACATGAGCACTGCGCAATCTAGCAAGTCGAGTGATGGTCAAGAGGAAGTCGCCTCGATGTTGATGGACCTACGCTACTTCCTGGAAATGGTTGACTCGAAACATCGCTACGGGGCAAATCTTCAAGTCTATCACGAATACTGGAAGCGACAGGACACGACCCAAAATTTCTTCTACTGGCTTGATCACGGTGCTGGCAAACATCTCGATTTGTCACTCTGCAGTCGCGAGAAGCTCGATCGCGAACAGATCAGATACCTGAGCAGGGAAGAAAGGAAGGACTACCTGGTCGAGGTTGACGACGAAGGACGCCTTAGGTGGGCCAAGAACGGCGAGCTTATCACAACAAGCGTGGACGACTACAAGGATTCTGCGCGGGGTATCATTCCCGTAGGCACTCCAGATCCTCATCTCTCGGATCAGACATCGCCTGAAGCAGACGCCGTCCTCGCCCAAGACCTCAGAAGGCTCAGCCTCTCCGGCTTCAACTCCAATTCCAGCGACGACGAAGAAAGCAGTAGCACTGCTTCCTCGTCCACCAAGACTGACAGCAACCCCGTCCCCGACAAACCCAAACGCTCCCGCAAAACCCACGTTTCACCTGCCACTCTCCTAAACCACCTCCTCCGATCTTCCGTCAAACCCGGCACCTGGATCTACGTTACCGACACGCTGAACCGCTTATACGTCGGCATCAAATCCAGCGGCTCCTTCCAACACGCCTCCTTTCTCTCCGGCGCCCGCATCCGCAGCGCAGGCTCCATAAGCATCGAAGAAGGCCGGCTGACATACCTTTCCCCGCTGAGCGGCCACTACCGCCCTACGACACAATCCTTCCGGACGTTTCTTGAGTCGCTCGATGAGCAAGGCGTGGATATGTCTGGGCTGAAAGTCTCTGGGGCTTTGAAGGTCTTGAAAGGTATGGAGCTCTATGGGAGGACGAAGAAGGGTTTGACTAAGGTGAGGCGGGTTGGGAGGGGGGAGAAGAGAGTTAGGGGGGAAGGGAAGAAGGAGAGGATGGCGGTTGAGCTGGTTCATGAGGCTGAGGGAGTTTCGGCGACGGAGCTTGTTGAGAGGCATTGGGAGAGAGAGCACGCGCATCATCATGGGAGGATTAGGAGTAAGGGTTGATTCGTGAGGGCTGTTACTAGTTGGGCTAACGTTAGTTGGTTGTCCGATGGGTGTTGGTTGGAAATTGTCAGGGTTAGGGTTGGGGTAACCTTGTTGCTGGATCAAGTGCGACTTTTGCATTTTGCGACCAGTGCACGTTATAGCAATGCATCCCGTGGTGAACAATCCAACTTGAGTGTATGGTCTGCAATTCTGGTTAAGCAATCATTGATATCAGGCCCTGTGGCAGGTGAAAATCGATTTCATGAGCGAACCACCGAGCGGCTTCAAGTACAACGCCAATTTGACACAAAGTCAGATGAAGGCGGTTCATACCATCTCTTGACATCTGAGATATTACTGGTTCACGATTGTTCACATGATCCATCGACTGGATGTTCCACACGGTATCGTCAACATGGCTGGCAGTCAGACCGCAATACCGCCATCAAGGTGCTCGCTTACATACATGACTGCACTACAAATGTTTATCGGGATAGTCGGCCTCGGTGGAGTGAGAGTTGGGGTTCTGGACTTCCGATGCAGTGGGAAGGCTTGCCCGATCTGGGTATAGCTACTGATGAAAGAGGGCTGTCCGCAGCGAATGGAAGTCTATCGCTTTGTTGCCATGCCGAAGTCGAATGGTTGGAGGATCTCGCTGCGACATTGCCTATCGAGGCGAAGTGGGGTGTCGGTTTATCGGACTAGCTCTAGTGTAGGCGGGGTGATGAGGGGCGAAACACGATTCCCAAGGGTCCCAGGCCATGAGCAAGCGAAGATCACGTACTCGTGCGTGTCGTGCTACCATCAAATGGTGAGCCTGTGATTCGCCCCTTCCCTTCGCTGCCTCGACTTGCATTGGAGCTCGGCAATAGTCGCCGCTCGCCGCCTTTTTGTAGGCAAAACATCTCTCTCTCCTTCCTCCACTGCTATCATCATCCTTCTGTAACACCCTCTCTCTCAAACCCCAAATCACATCAACTCTGCATCATCACATCCACAATGGGCAGTATTGAAGAGCAAGCTCCGGCAAAGTGCCCCATGCGCTTGGCCAACGTCGGCGGTGGCGGCCAGAAGGTAGGACTGCATCGACACAACATCTGCTTGTACCCAGGGACAGTGTGCTGACACGACAGCTAGAACCGTGACTGGTGGCCCGAGGAGTTGAGGCTCAACATCCTCCGCCAGCACAACGCTGCCAGCGACCCATACGCCAACCAGCTCGACTACGCCCAGGCGTTCAAGAGCCTCGACTATGACGGACTCAAGAAGGATATCAAGGCCTTGTTGGTAAGAGTTGCTGCGATTTTTGGTCAAGGGACACTCGTTGACATGCTCTACAGACCGACAGCCAAGACTACTGGCCTGCAGACCACGGTCACTATGGTGGCTTCTTCGTCCGCATGGCATGGCACAGCGCTGGTACCTACCGCGTGCAGGACGGCCGTGGTGGTGGCGGGTAAGATCACCTCCTCCGAACATGCGTGTGTAGCTATCCACTGACTTTCTCCTCCTACAGTGGTGGACAGCAACGTTTCGCTCCCTTGAACAGCTGGCCCGACAACGCCAGTCTTGACAAGGCCCGCCGTCTGTTGTGGCCGATCAAGCAGAAATACGGCAGCAAGATCTCGTGGGCAGACTTGATCCTCCTCACTGGCAATGGTGCGTTGACAACACGGTACCCACACTATTGACTACATGCTGACTACTCGCAGTCGCCCTCGAGGACATGGGCGTCAAGACATTCGGTTTCGCTGGTGGCCGTCCCGACCAGTGGCAGGCTGATGAGTCCATGTACTGGGGAGGCGAGAACACCTGGTTGGGCAACGATGTCCGCTACTCCAACGGCACGGCTGGCGTGACAAAGCCTGGTACCGTCGACGGCGACCAGAGCAAGGTGGAGCCAAAGGACCACAAGGACATCCACAGCCGCGACCTCGAGAACCCGACTGCCGCCTCGCACATGGGTCTGATCTACGTCAACCCTGAGGGTCCCGACGGCGTTCCTGACCCCAAGGCCGCTGCGAGGGACATCCGCACCACCTTCGGCCGCATGGCCATGAACGACGAAGAGACCTTCGCCTTGATTGCAGGTGGCCACGCCTTCGGCAAGACACACGGTGCTGCCTCCACCGACAACGTCGAGGACGAGCCCAATGCGGCTGATCTCGAGTTGCAAGGCTTTGGTTGGAAGAACAACTACAAGTCTGGCAAGGGCCCCCACACCATCACCAGTGGTCTTGAGGTCACCTGGACCAGCACTCCCAACAAGTGGAGTAAGTTGTGTTACTGATGTTTTGACTTCTCCACAGTTGCTGACACTCTCCCAGGCAACAAGTACCTCGAGTACATGTACAAGTATGAGTGGGAGCAGGTTGACAGCCCCGCTGGCGCGCACCAGTGGCAGGCAAAGACCGACGACAAGATCATCCCTGATGCTTTCGACCCCAACGTATTCCACAAGCCTACTATGCTCACCACCGATCTGGCTCTCCGCTTCGACCCTGCCTACGACAAGATTGCCCGCCGCTTCCTCGAGCACCCCGAGGAGCTTCACGACGCCTTCTCTCGCGCATGGTTTAAGCTGTTGCACCGCGACATGGGTCCCAGATCCCGCTGGCTAGGACCTGAGATCCCTAAGGAGGTCTCCATCTGGGAAGACCCTGTCCCCGAGGCCGAGGGTACTATCAACGACAGCGATGTCTCTCAGCTCAAGAAGGCCATCCTCAACTTGGGTGTTGACAACAGCAAGCTTATTAGGACAGCCTTCGCCAGCGCTTCCACATTCCGTGGTGGTGACAAGCGTGGTGGTGCCAATGGCGCTCGTATTCGTCTCGCGCCGCAGAAGGACTGGGAGGTTAGTAATTTTCCAGTGACAGTCTATTGATGCCTTTACTAACCTCAGTATACAGGTCAACAACCCACGTGAGCTCAGCGAGGTCCTCTCCGCTTTGGAGAAGGTTCAGAAGGACTTCAACGGCTCCAACAAGAAGGTCTCCATGGCCGACTTGATCGTCCTTGGAGGTGTCGCCGCTCTCGAGAAGGCCTCCGGTGCTTCTGTGCCGTTTACTCCTGGCCGCACCGATGCTACCCAGGAACAGACTGATGCCAAGTCTTTCGAGCACCTTGAGCCTTTCGCCGACGGTTTCCGCAACTACGGCCACGGCACCAACCGCGTCCGAACCGAGCACATGCTCATCGACAGGGCCGAGCTACTCACCCTGACTGTGCCCGAGACCGTGGTCCTGCTCGGTGGTATGCGCGCTCTCAACGCCAACTGGGACGGCTCTGACAAGGGTGTCCTCACCAAGAACCCTGGTAAGCTGACCAACGAGTTTTTCGTGACCCTCCTGGACCCTGCTGTTTCGTGGCGCGCGTCCGACAGCAGCAAGGAGACCTTCGAGGGCGAGAACCGCAAGACCGGTCAGAAGTGGACCGCCGGCCGCCCCGACCTCGTCCTCGGCTCTCACCCCGAGCTCCGCGCCACTTCTGAGGTGTACGGCAGCTCCGACTCCCAAGACAAGTTCGTCAAGGACTTCATCGCTGTGTGGCACAAGGTCATGAACCTCGACCGCTTCGACCTGCAGGGCGCCGCGCAGCCCCAGAGCGCTCGCTTGTAGACTGGGCGTGGGCTGAGGTCGTGAGAACCACTCGTTTTGCCTAGATTTGCAAGTATGGGATGGTTTGCTGGGTTGTAGTTAGATGTTTTTCCGAGTAAATGTTTGAAACGAAGCATGATTATACGACGACCTTGAAAGTTGCACCCAATTTTACGCTTTGCCATCCGTTCACCGAGAGGTAGTTGCCCCTACTGCAATGTTGACGGCTGTTGACCGGTGAGACACTCGTCGTAGAATAGTAGCCTCTCCATGCCAACAGTCAAAACCCGCACGCTCATATGCCGTCGGGCTCCAGCGCACCGGAAAGACTTGCTGACCGCGGAGAGAATCGTCCCAATGAGGTGAGGGCATTCCGGAGAAAGCATCCATATCTTCACTGCTCATACCTTCCGCCGCAGTCCGCGTGACAATACGTACTGATCGCCGAGAGACTCATCCGAACAGCGAGGGCATTTCGGACGCTGTACGGTACGACATACATACCGGGGTGGAAGAGACTCAGTGCAAGAGGAAGAAAAAAAAGAGAAGACTTCTCGTGTGTAGAATCAAGACATCCTCAGATATGAAAATCCCCGCTGGTTCCCGAACTTCGACGCCGCACAAATTCACTCACAAGGCTCGCATGCGTTCCCTACCAACGCCAAAACGATGAGATTGACTGCTGACTGTATAGAAAGACGGAAGAATGCAAAAAAATGAAATGCCTTCTATGAGAATCGAACTCATATCTGAGGATCGCTACAACTGGACTTGTAGTCATATGTTTGATATGAGACCTCTGTTCTAACCGTTAAACTAAGAGGGCGAGCTCTTAGAGAGTGGAAAACTCTCGAAAATAATATACTGCGCAAAAACGCCAGTCTCATCGAGGCATCATCGATCCAACACCACAACACAACCATCAGCATCACCGACATCACATTAACCATCGATTAGAACGCTAATGATTGGAGGCCCGCCACCAACCTGAAATTGCATGTGCTCGCGTGGAGGGTCGACGGTCTATGTACAAAGTGCATTGTCCTAAAGCGTCGACGGTCAACCTATGCATCGGGAGTCCCGCATCGGCTAACGATATACACCTTGCCTAGTACTACTATAGTCTATTTGGTATAAGATTGACTTCCCCATGTGTCTCCCGCCAGGTCGTTTAGGCTTACCAAGCGTTCACCGAACTTCTCTCCAATGTTGAAGAAGCTACCTCGAGCGCAATGCTAATACCAATTATTATCTTGCTGCGCCAGCTACAAGGACGAAGAACAGACTTTGAAGCTGCTAGCTAATCACGATATAGGCTATGAGTTTGAGTTGATGCATGCCCGGCCGCTTCAGCTAGTGAGTGGATCCTGTTTCGATGGAATCTCCTCCGACGTGTTGGCTGCATCAGGCGGGAGGCAGGTAATCATCATGATGACTGTCTGTTGACCCGAGCGATGTCAGGCTACTTAACGCAGGACTCTCGACATGATCCGAATAAGAGAGGTCGGCCATCGTCCTTCGTTCACACTTCCAAGTTGTGTGTCAAGAGACTGGTACGATCTGACGTTACAATGAATTATCAGGTTTGTTCTAGATCCATACTGATAGCATGTCCACAAGTTGGCTGAGTCCCACAGGAAGCATTGCAAGGACTTAAAGGTATCACTCCATGCCTCGCCAAAAACCCAAACTACGATCCCCTACGACCCAAACGACGCGACGCAAAGCCGTATGTCAAGAACACCCTCGAGCGACTAGGCTACACAGTGCGTTCAATAATCCATCGACGCTTGAAGACACCCATGGCTCACTCTCACCCAGCAAGAAAACCTGCGCCGTCTCAACGTGATCCACGTAGCCGGCACCAAGGGGAAAGGAACCACTTGCCGCCTCATCTCCGCGTTTCTGGAGGCTCATCATGACCGGCGAGGCGTGCCTGTGAAAGTTTGCACGCTCACGGGACCTCATCTCCTGTCTTGTACCGAACGAATCCAGATCAACGGAACGCCCATAACCCAAGAGGCATTTGCCGAATCATTCTTCCAGGTCGTTGCGGCGGCGAATCGGCCTCCCGTGCGCGGCGATGGTCCTCGAATGACTCAGCTCGTGGCTCTCATTGCTATCAACTACGCTGCTCGCCAAGGCGTTGATTTTTTCGTCTGCGAGGCGTTCTGCGGCGGGTGAGTGAGCCTCGCGAAAGTGTTGACGTGGTGTAATGACGAATGGTACAGCCTCTTCGACGCGACCAATGTCTTCGACAGTCCAGCGATCACCGCAATTACAAAGCTAGGGATGGACCACGTCCACCTCCTCGGGCCGTCGTTGGCCGACATCACGCGCAATAAAGCTGGCATCATGCGAGAACACACGATCTGCGTCACTTGTGAGCAGTCGCCGGAGGCCTTTGAGGTGCTGATGGAACACTCCAATCGACTGTCGGCGCCTCTGGACGATATCACGGATGACGATCATTCGAGCGATGCGATCGCTGCTTTGCCCACCGTGGCACATCGCACCAACGCCGCTATAGCTTTGAAAGTAGTCGCCCACCTACTGCATACAGATGATCTGGACCAGAGACTTGGTGCATTCGACGAGCAGGATGTCATCCAAGGCCTGCAGCGGTACAAGAGTCCTGGGTCGTTCCGAGAGATAACTAAATCGCGCTTTCATTTCTTGCTGGACACCGCGCATAACACCCTCAGCCTGCCGGTGGCTTTGGAGTGGTTTTTTGAGAAGGCTGTGTCAAAAGAGGATGAGTGAGTGGGAAGATCAACCCAAACCAAGCTAGTGGTAGGCAACCGTGGTATCGTCGATTTTTGCTGACACCCCCGACAGGTACGCTTCCCGCGGATTTAAAGCCGTCATCTATAGCCATTCCGCCAAATTGGAAGGCAAAGAAAGTTTCGATCTTGTCCTGGACAGCCTGAGAAGGGAGTCAGAGCAAGTCGATCTCCTGATCATTTCATCGCTCGTTGGTCGTGCCGATGGTACATATGCAGCAGGTCCGACTCACAAAGACTCGAGTGAGCGAGATTCCGAGCTGACATTTCTTCCAGAACGCCTCAATGTGAAGGCAGAGATGAGCACTGATGCACTGGATGAGCTCAGACGGCTTGCCTTGAGGAAAGGATGGCTTGATGCTTGCGTGCAAGTCGCTTCATCGGTGGAGCAGGCTCTCGAGGTCGCCGAGAATGCGTACAAGCAGTCGGGAGATAGGTCGCATATGTCCTGTCTTGTTACGGGATCTTCATATTTGGTGGCGGAAGCTTTGGCGGTCTTGGAGGCGTGAGGGACTTGAGAGGTTGGAGCTGAAATGGACTATTCAGAAAGATGGCCTCGAACGTCTGCAGCATGAGCAGTTGTGGCTACAGTGTGCCACTGTAGGCAGAGCTGTGATCGTGTCGCTGATTGAATCGTCGGCATCAGCAGCGGCTTCCAGCGAGACCAAGAGGTGTTCTGAGACGTTTCGGCCACATGAGCGTGTTTGGAAGCAGTGGGAAGCTTGCAAGTGCTTACTTACAAGTCGCATAGATCGTACGACATCGTTGCGAGTCGCGATGCCATGACCGACTCAACCATCTTATAACGTCAGCCAACGAGGTTCAGAGGAGTTGAACGTGCTTCATCTCAAGCTCTTGCAAGCTCGATTGCCGCTGAAGTCTGCAGCTTCGAACATGTCAGCAGCATCGAGTGTTGCTCATTAGTTGATATATCCGCACGCAATGCATCGCATCAGCGGATCTTGGAGCTCAGTCGTCCACAGCAGCAAGCGGCGTGAAAGCTTGACTCTTAGCCAAAACCATAAACAGCTGGACGACATCGAGTCCGAACGAACCTTAGCTCGACGGATTGACAGCTGATGCTTTATGAGATGTTAGCCTGTGCGGGACTTTTCTTTGCATCCTGCGATCGTTGACGTTTCGGGGAAATGCATTCACCGCACATCTTCTGCTTATAGATGCAGAGAGTGCCAGCACAACATTTTCCTCGTCATCGCCCCACCATCGTAGGACCAGTCCGTTCTGAGTCTCTGCGCCAGAAAGTCCACGATTGCTGATCAGGCAGAGTCAAAGAAGGCGTATTAACAGGTAGAAGAGATGGACGTTGTCCATATTGCTGGTACCTCGCCCGCTTCGAGACCTGCTTGCTACTTCGTTGTTCCAGTTCATGAGATCCCATCCAGCCTGCTATCCCCCTCGCCAGAGTGAAAGCAACAGGCCTCTCACCATGGCCATCTTCTCTTCCAAGGTCTCGGTCCAGGTACCGACCGAGTCGCTCTGGGACTACATCCTGGGCGCAGAGGAGCAGACACGCTCTTCAGCGCCCATAATCTTCGGCGTCGATGACCCGGGCGAATTGCACCTCTCCGCAGCCGAAGTGGCGATGCATGCGCGACGTTTTGCGGAGACACTGACTGCGTTGGGAGTCCGGCCTAAGGATCGGATCCTGTTCGTATACCCGGCGTCCATCTACAGCGCTGCCTTCTTCCTGGCTATTAACCTCGTTGGGGCCACGTTCATCCCGCTCAGCGCCGAGATCACACTTGCGGAGCTCCAGGTTATTTTCGAGCATTCGAAGCCGTCGGCGATTATTTTCCAGCCAGGTGGTGTTGACCTGGGGAAAGAGCTTGGAGTCTCGAGCGAGTGTGCATTGCCGCTGTTGCTCTGCCTCGACTCTTCGACCTCATTGCCGAAATTGTACAGGCACGCGCCGGGTGACAAGATCATTGAACGCCGTTCCGAACCGAACGTAGGCGCTCAATCGACTCGGACAGCGAGTAGCCCATGTCTTATTCTATACACATCCGGCACCTCGGGGAAACCGAAAGGGTGGATGTACTCCGAGGAAACTTTGCTCGCAGGTACGGTACACCTTACCCACGGCCGGCAACCAACGAAGCTGACTTGCACAAACAGCTTTGGAGAGCTGCGTGCTGGAGCTGAAGCGACAGCTCACGACAGATGAGCCAACGGATCCCGCCCCAAGAATGCTTTGCGGACAAGTCCCTCACCATTTTACCGGCGTCGTGACCCCACTGACCTGCTTACGCTCCCGAGTACCGGCATACCTGACGCGAGACTGCAGTGCAAAAGGCCTGCTGGCGAACGTGAAGTCGTGCGGTATCAGCGACGTCAAAACCCGCGGATCGACCGTGCTCGACATGTCGCACTTGACAGATCCGACCAGCCTTGAGGCATTGCGGTGCCTCCGCCGTATTCGAGCCGGCGGCAGTCCGCTATCCTTCAAAGTCATCCAGGATGTTGTGCGGATGGCTGAGCCTTCGCGGCTTCGGATCGAAAACAGCTACGGCTGTACCGAGTAAGCTCGGAGGATAAGACGACTTGGTGAAAACGGCTTTGCTAACCTAGATTCGACGACAGGATCGGTGGTATAGCCACATGCGGCGACCCGCAACTCCCGATCGACTCATCCTCCGTTGACGAGTTATCTGCCGGCATCGTCGCCAAGGTCGTCTCGACCGACGACGGCTGCACACTGCTTCCTTCCACGCCAGGTGAGCTCTACGTCAAAGGGCCAGTGGCGCCGTTAGGCTATTACAACGATGGTGCCGCTACTCGGGACCTGCTTACTGCCGATGGGTGGTTGAGAACGGGCGATCTTGCGCTTATTCGTGAAGACGGTAGGCTTGTTGTGATTGATCGGTTGAAGGTGAGCTCGTGCCGTTCTTGTCGTCCTTGTGTCGGCTGCTAAACGCTTCCACAGGACCTGATCAAAGTAAGAGGATGCCATGTTTCTGCAACAGAGCTCGAAGACATCATCATGGCGATTCCAGGAGTCAAAGAGGTCGCCGTCATTGGCGTTGCGGTGTAAGTTGATCAGGAATCTTGACATTTGCGCGGTGCTCGTTTACTCCTGAAGCGTGCTAATCTGAATCAATGCAGAAACAACGACGAAGGCCCACGAGCGTACGTGGTTTGCGCAGAAGAAACAGGCATAAAAGAGGACGACGTCACGAAGTTTGTCGCAGAACGTGTTCCACCAGCCAAACGATTGTCAGGAGGCGTCAAGTTCGTGTCCAAGTTGCCAGTTTCTGAGGTCAGCTGTAACCCCCTTATCATATGATGGAGACAATGCTAACTTTTGGTCGTTGCAGGCAGGAAAGGTTCTCAGGCGAGAATTGCGCAAATGGGCCGTCGAAGAACTCGGTTCCGCCAACGGGAATCACCACGCCGAGTCTTTTGCGAATGGCTATGATTCCGGTAGGAATTACAGCGTGGGTTGAACACAGCTGAGTACCACAGAGGCCGCGGCTCTAACAAGGACCGCAGGCTGCCATTCAACGTCTGAACTGCCTTCCGTCGAACGCCGCTTCCATACAGCGATTTCTCGAAGATGGGAAGAGTACCTCGTCACCGATCCAGAACATGCGATCGTGGGTTAGTTTACTCCGAGTCGATGTATGTGCCGACCTACTTATGCTTCTCGCGGCTGAAAGCTAATTGCAACCGCAGACCAGTCAATTGGACTCTCTTCGCGCGATACACCTAGCTGGAACCAAAGGTAAAGGATCCACGGCGGCGATGCTCGAGTCAATCCTGCTGGAGTACAACAGATCATCTGGGAAGGCGGACCCTCCTCTCCGAGTAGGAGTTTACACCTCACCACACGTCGAGTTCGTGCGTGAGCGGATCCGCATCGACGGCGCGCCAATTTCGGAACGCGACTTCGCAGCGGCATTCTTTCGTCTTTGGGATCTAGTACAGGCCATTGATGAACGGGAAAGACCTTTTTTGTCCTTCTTCACTTTCATGACCTTGTTGATGTTCCGCGGCTTCCTGAACAAGGGTGTCGATTGCGCCATTGTTGGGACTGGGATTGGCGGCCGGGGAGATCCGACCAATATACTGCCACGTCCGCATGTCACTGCCATCACCCGCCTGGACTTCGACCATGTCAGTATGCTGGGCCACACAATCGAGGAGATCGCGTACCACAAAGGTGGAATTTCCAAGCCCGGAGCGACTGCTCTGACGATGGAACAAGAGCCCGAGGGCATTTCGCAGCTGCGAGCTTGTGCGGAAGCCGCAAATGAGGCGCTGGGGATCTCCAAGCCTTTGCACAAACGACTCCGAGCCTTGATGGGAATTCCTGGAGATCATCAACTCGCAAACGCAGGCCTTGCCGTCGACATCGTCGAAGCATGGCTCCAGAAGAACCCACCGAGCACAGCAGAAACAGCGATGTCGAAAGAAGAAACCTTACCAGTCTTTATCCGAACCGGACTAGGCCGCGCGACATGGTCAGGAAGATCGGACGTCCAGCTCACGAAAGAAGTGGCATACTTCATCGACGGCGCCCACACCAGCGAAAGCATGCGATGTGCAGCGGCGTGGTACGCAACAGCTTTCACGAAAACATCCTACTCCAGGGCCGCTCTCATCTTCAACCGCACCGAAGGCAACAAGCACGAACTCCTGCGCGTGCTGTATCACACTCTTCGCAGGTTGCAGAATGAGACAGACAGTCCAGTGTTCGAACTGGTTGTCTTTTGCACGAATGCTTTGACGCCGCACATCCATGCAACGCCCGACCTGATGAGCCTGAACCCTGTTTCGGAGCCGGATACCTCGCAACAGGAATGTTTGGCGGAGACTTGGGAAACTCTTGATTCGGGCAGAAGCGAGGTCCAAGTCGTCCGATCTGTGGCGCAGGCGATGGAGATTGTAGGCACGCCTGTACAAGGCCTGCGAAGAGATTCGAAATCAGAGGACACTAGAAGCAGGCAGCAGCAGCAGCAGCATACCGCCTGCCTGGTTACTGGAAGTCTGAAGTTAGTAGGTCCTTGCTTGACGATCCTGAGAGGTGGCGTGGATGTGTAGTGAATGTGTTGTACCGGGTGAGCATTTACCAGAGCTGTGTGAGGAGATGTCCCATCAGTCGTGGATCGACATATACATACTGAGGATCGGATGGAAGATAGTAAAGCAGCAGCCGGATAAGGCAGAACCGAAGACCGACGCTAGGGTTAGGGCTGAGGCAAAGGATTCACTTACTCTGAGAAAGATGAAAAACACTAAATTAAACACTTCACCCACCATCAACCATCGCAACAGCTATAGTGCCGGCTGAATCCTAATAAAGGGTTTTTCTCGATAGTGGACGGTGAGTTTTTCGAGTGTGACGGTGCAAACGAAAAAGCGGCGTGGATTCCCAAGAACATGAAATCAAGATGCTTGTATTTACATTGCCGTCTCCGAGGGATCGTGTTCGGTATAATCGATGAGATATTCTACGTCACCAAGCAACGCTATAAGCGGCGCTATTTTGGCGGTATCTTCAAATACAGGAAAAGTGGCAATCGCCGCCAAGTCTCTCACTGCTTTCGACTCTCAACACGACCACGAGAGGCTGGCTCGGCTGGCAGCTTACTTGCTTTGCTGTCGCCACAAAGTCAAACAAATACCTACCACCCGCCCCCACGGAGGTACGGATTGACTCGGCAGATATTGGTGATACATGATGATATGCATGAGGTGTTACACTCGCGCAGACATGGTCAAACAGTGCAACAGAAAGGCGTTTGCGCGAGTAAGGGCTACCGACAGGCATTACATCAGATGCCAATCTCCCCCAGGCCATGGCATTGCAGGGTGAAACCACGAACCGAGAGTTTCGACATGAGAGCTTAATTTCCCTCTTCGCGATAACCGCAAGAACGAACCAAGACCAAGATCCTTGCCAGACAACCGCAGAATGTCTCTCTCTCCGACTTTTTGCTGGCTTCAATCCACCATACTCCATCTCCAAGGCGTTTGTCCGCGGACGTCGGTTCGTTTCCCGTGACTACCGTTTCCTAGTCTCGCGCAGTAGTGGAGTCGCTGCCAGCATTAGTCGTTTAGCCTCTCTTTAGCACGGGCCGACTTGTCTGTCTGCCGGCCTACCCTCTCAACTACTCGTACAACTACTGCCACTCTCGCTGTCGCGCGCCGTGCTATCCTGTCTCGCCTATTCCTCATAACTTCTCCTTCCAGCTGCGCTGTGGAAAAGTCATTTGCTTGAGGGGACTCTGAGATCTTTACATTCGAACTTCTCACCAAAGTCATTCGCTCAAGGCAGTCACGACCATATCTACTCACGATTCGACATTCGCTACCAAACGTACGACAGGCGTGATCGCAACGACTCAAGATGAAGTCGGTGAGTTGCGATTCTTCCATGCGCATTCGAGAAAGACACTACTAACGACGTCTTAGTTCACCAACAACATCGCCGCTCTCGGCGCTCTCGCCACTGCCGTCGCCGCTTCCAACCCGATCGTTGTCAAAGGCCAGGACTTTATTGATTCCGTGACCGATAAACGCTTCATGGTCCTTGGTGTTGATTATCAAGAGGGAGGCGCCGGCGCCGACTTCAGCCAGGGCGACCCGCTGACCAATGCCACTCGTTGCCTTCGCGATGCTGCGTTGATGCAGAACATCGGAGTGGTATGTACAGTTCTATGTCGTCCAACCCGATCCGATAACTAACCCTCTCTCAGAACACCATTCGATCATACAACCTCAACCCGACTCTCAACCACGACGAATGCATGTCCATCTTCAACTCCGTCGGAATCTACGTCGTCCTTGACGTCAACTCCCCAGCCGAAAACCAACACATCGACCGCAACAACCCGGGCTCGACCTACACAAAAGCCTACCTCGAGCACGTCTTCACCATGATCGAGGCCTTCAAAGACTACCCCAACACTCTCGCCTTCTTCTCCGGCAACGAGATCATGAACGCAATGGACACCGCCCAAAAGAACCCGCCCTACATCCGCGCCCTGACCCGTGAGATGAAAAACTACATCGCCGCTCACGCCAACCGCACCATCCCCGTCGGTTACTCCGCCGCCGACGTCCGCGAGATCCTCGCAGACACGCACGCCTACCTGCAGTGCAACAACTCCGAGGACAGCAGCGAAGACATGTCGCGCTCCGACTTCCTGGGCCTGAACTCGTACTCGTGGTGCGGCAGCGAGGCGACCTTCGAAACGTCCGGCTACGACAAGCTCGTCGAGATGTTCAGCAACAGCACCGTCCCCGTCTTCTTCTCCGAGTACGGCTGCAACGAAGTGCAGCCGCGCACTTTCGACGAAGTCCCCACCCTTTACGGCGAGAAGATGACCGTCATGTCCGGCGGCTTGATCTTCGAGTGGACCCAGGAGTCCAACAACTACGGCATCGTCGACGCCTACGGCAACGGCACCGTGCACCTGCGCGGCGACTACGACGCCCTGGCCGAGAAGTACAGCGGCCTGAACATGACGCTGATCCAAAACCACAACACGACCGCCACCAACCTCAAAGCGCCCAAGTGCTCCGCGGGCCTCATCAGCGACGCAGGCCTCAGCACCGACTTCGACATCCCCGCCGTGCCCGCCGGCGTCGCCGACCTGATTTCCTCCGGAGTGTCCAACGGGCCCAAGGGCTCCATCGTGCCCGTCACCAAGACGACCGTCGAGCTGCCCGTCTACGCCACGAGCGGCGGCAAGATCAGCGGGCTGGAAATCTCTCCCGCGCGCAAGAGCGGCGGCCTCACCACTGCCGAGCCCGAGTCGTCGAGCTCCACGACCAGCTCCAGCACCCAATCTGCGACTTCTTCCGGTTCCTCTCCGTCCTCCAACAGCGGCAACAGCGACGACTCCGCCGATTCCGCCAACGACTCCGACAGCTCCGCCGCGACTGGTAGGGCCGTGCTGGCCAACGGCGCTGCTCTCGCCGCTCTTATCGGTTTCGCCGCGTTCGCTTTGTAAACCTGGCAAGTGAAGAAAGAAAGAAAGACAGGCACGCGCCCCGCCTACAAAGATAGATTTTTAGAATTTCCTCCCAGCATAGCGCCTTTTCTTGCATGCATCTTCGTTTCTTGCTTTTGAACTCTGACACGAGAGTTTTGTTTCTTGCTCGCTTTTTTTTATTTTTTTTATACACAAATGATATCCAGGAGGGTTTTTTATGATTTTGTTTGTTTTTATTTTGGAGGTTGATTGTGGAAGAGAGGGAGCGAAGAGAAGAGAGGGAGCGAAGAGGGGCGATATTCACACATAGATGTATTTACCTACACATACAAAAGAGTTCACATAGATGTGTAAGACCTACCAAATCCATATCACTCATCTTTTGACAGGTCATGTAGAGAAGAATGTCTCAACTTAGGTATCCGATCGAAGTAATTGATAGAGAAAGTTTTTATAGAAGTAAACCAAATCGAACCGGCGGGTATATGTACAAGCAAGGCAGAAGAAGAGGAAAAAGGAATTCAGCATTTGAAAACGAAAAAAAACCGCCAGCGCCAGTCGCTAAAAAAAAACACCCCCAAGTCTAGGAGAAAAAAACAGACAGCCCCAACATGAGAGAAGAGAAAAACCCCCCGAACCCAGTCTATCTGGCGCCAAACGTGATCCTCGTACTTCCAAAGATGACGAAAAAAAAGAAATCCGTTCTTGCGCCATCGTAGTAGAGAGACTCCAAAGAAAAGCCGTTCGTTCAAACGCTCACCTCCCCTGGGTCCTCCATGACACCTTCCATCCACCCCCTACCCGCGGGCATACAAGCGCCCGAGATCCCGCGCTCGTCAATCGCCATGCCCTCACCCTCGCCCCTCTCGACATGCTTCTGGCGGTACAGCTCGTCCCAGATGCGCTGGAAGTACAAGCGGAGAGTCCTCAATCCGCGCAGGTAGCCCCGATCAACGTCGTCGGGGAAGTGCGGCGGGCAAGGGCGCGAGCACCACAGATCGCGGTCTTCGGCTGTGACGCAGTTGGCGAAGTCGACGATTTTGAGCTTGATGTCGAGGTAGGGTTCGGATTTGCTGGGCTCCTTGGACGATGAGTCTGAGGTGGAAGTTGGCTGGCGTAGCTTGCCGTTTTCATCCGCGTCGCCTCGGTCGTAGATCATGAGCAAGCTGCTGGCATACAAGCGGTAGGCGGGCAGTTTGCGGATGATGCGCTGCAGGGCGTCAATTTTCTCGAGAACGGCAGGGATGTGCTTCAATGCTTGGGCATGGCCGATGCCGTCGAAGAAGAAGCGCTTGAGAGCCTCTCTGAACTCCGAGCCGGCTTTGAGGTCGCGGCCGAAATACTTGTCTTCGAAGATGTAGCTTTGGCTACAAACGTTGTAGACTTGCATGCCGCACACGCGTACACCAAGCTCGCGGGAGGTGGTGGTCTTGCACTTGCGGCGCTGCGATGCCTGCTTCTTTTCGTCGGCCTCGACACCGTACTGGCGCGTTCCCATCTTCAGATCCAAGACACACGGCTTTTGCATGCCAGCCGTGAGATCCTCGAGAAGCAGGAAATGTTCGACGCGCTCGTCGTGTTTGACCAGCGAGGCCTTGGGGTTGCGAGGCTCATAAGCGCCTGCAAGCTCAATGGCAGGCCCAAGTCGCGACTGAGTTGAGTTGTCTGCTTCACTTTCGGCGGGAGCTTCTGTTTCGACAGTGGCGGATGGCTGTGGGGTAATAGCTGCTGCGGTTTCGGGGCGTTTGCTCGGATCAAGTAGATCCTTCTTCAGGTCATCCATGGCGAAAACGTCATCTTCGCCGTCCCCACCGTACGCGTCGTCTTCGTGGAACTCCAAATCACCGCGTCCTCCCTCGACATCGGTAGGCTTCCTCACTAGACCTCCACCACTGTGTCGCCTTCTGTGATGTTTCGTCTTGGCGTGAGTCTTTGCTTGCTTCTCGGCCTCTCGAACCTCGGCGCTTCTGCTGAGTCCGGCGTTCCCATTCCGGATGAGGCCGCCCAAGTCGCTCACTGAACGATCGTTGTCGTCCAGGCGTATGCGCTGCACGTTGCGCATGGCCAGACGACGAGTCTCGTCAGTGCTGGTAGTGTCTTCAGTCAAAGCTGCGATGTTTGAGGTGCTGTGTCTGGCAGGTGCCAAGCTGCTTTTCAGCGTCTGTGGCACCTTCCTTAGTGATCGAACGTGGCGGTGTTTTTCGTGACGCTCGTGGCGATGAATGACTGGCGGCGAGAACACATCCCGCAAGACTTGTTCTTGCAGCTTGCGATTCACCATGGTGTAACCCCAGCTGTTCTGTTGCTGCAACGAGGGTCGCTGTAGAGTGCCGACACTACTGTCCTCGCTGTGGCTTACAAAGCTGCTTCTGGGCGACGAGGAAAATCTGCGTTTGGCAGGATCTGGTGTGAGGGAACGTGAAGGGACACGGAACAAACTCTCAGGTATAAGGTGTCGGTTGTTTTGGAAAGTCACCTGCGGCACAGCATTGGAAGCCTTTTGCGAATGCGAGATGATACGCGTTTGACTTTCCGATTCGGCCTTGCTCTCTCCTTGCTGCGAAGACTCGCCATTGAGACCGGACGCGCTATGCCCGTTGACAGCGGAGTTTCCATCGGCATCAATCTGCTTACGTTTATCCTTGCGGTATGTGACGTTCAGTACACCAATGTACCTATCATTTGTCAGCTATGCTCAGGTTGCTGTACTTGATCTCGCGTTTACTGCTTACCTTGGCATGAAGCCTAATAATTCAGGATGGAACTTCTCGATAGTCTCGTAAAACATATTTTCCTTGCTATTGAGCTGTTTGCAAACAGCTCGGCGCGAGAATCGGTACATGGTTGTATGGCCTCCAACTTGGTGACGGAATGGCATTAGCTCGACGGCGTCGACAGCTTCCGGAGGCTGATGCGAATGGCGTCGCTTGGCTTGTGCCATGGTCGACTTGACTGTCGGTGTAGCCGTCGGTGTCGTTTCTTCATCTTCCGACGCTTGCGACATCGATCCGCTTGTTGAGTAGCCGGATTCATATTCGCTATCGGAGTAGCCATTTTCATCTGCCAGTTTTAATTCCGTGCGGCTCTCAGCACTGCGGTGGGAAGGAGCACGAGTAAGAGCAAGTTTGGCTTCTGAGCGATTGCCATTATCTTCAGGCCGGATCGACGATGAAGTGGCGTCCACTGTATGTTCTTGATCGTCTTTAGGACGTGATGCTTGTACTCTGGCTTTCCTGGCTTCTTGTTGCGATTCGTCAATAGGTGAGTCGCCGAGCGCCACGCCTTGATGAGGGAAGTAGGTGGCAGACGAGATGTGCTCTCTGTCTGAATCTTCTTCATCGGTGGCTTTGCGACTGCGATCCATGTGGCCCAGTCGTTCACCGTCGTGGCCTGGCACAGCTTTCGAGTACGAGATTCTGCGTGCCTTTCCAGGAGCGATGTGGTGATGGTTCCGGATTTCCTCCAACAGATCCATGGGCATCCGTTGCGTCTCGTCATCGTCTTGATCTTCCTGCGACTGCTCCTTGTCTTTGTTGTTAGGCTGAAGGTTGGTAGACTTGTCCTCGGTGGTTTGCTGTTTTTGATTCAAGAGATCTTGCAATTTGTGGGTTACATGTGGTTGACGCGATGATGAAACGCCTTCATTTTCTTTGAACAGTCCAAGGTAATGGGAAGCTTTCCGACTCCTCACATTGACTGCAGGCGTCTCTGGCTGAGGCAACTGCGCATCGATGATTTCGTCGTCGTTACCCAGCTCGGCCCTGCTCTGCCGGCGCTGAGATTGTGCAATTGTCATTCCTTCCAGCTTGGCCTTTCCCGCTCTCCAAGAACGATACTGCTGTCTTTCGGCACTTCCTTCAGCGTTGTCCACAAAAACGACTTTTCCCTGCTTGGCCACTGGGTCTGGTGTATGGGGTACCGGCGATCTCGAGTGACGAGGCGTGGCTACACCTTCCTCCGAAATCCCAGCATCGGCCAATGTAGCTCCCAGGTCGTGTAGATCGTACAATGAGCGGCGTTGATATTGCGTCGGCAGGCCGGTTCTGCTGACTGGGCGACTCGCCGTGATAGGCGAATCGGTCGGATATGAGAAGGGCGATAGAGGCGACACGGGCCTTTCCTTGTTGAATGGTGAGTTGGAGTTCATGAACGCCTGTGGTGGCATTGGGATCGCCATGCCGGGCTGGTGGTTGTAGTCGGCTCCTTCGTCGACGAGACCGACGTCTCGCTCTTTCACGGCTACGGTTCTTGGGGTGGTGACGGGGGTGTTGCCTCCAGTATAGTGTGTAGCGAAGATGCTGTCCCGTTCGGACAAGAGAGGCTCAACAGCATGCTGCAAGTCGCGACCAGCTTGGAGGGCGGCAGAAGGGTCGTAAAAGGGCACCGAGTTAGGCTCGGTCCTGGTACGTCGCTGATCGGAGTGGGTGAATCTGGACGGTGACGGTGGTGCTACGGCAGAGCCGGTTTGGACCTGGTGTACCTGGTGTTTGGGTGCGGGCCGGGAGCCGGCGGATTCAGCGTCGGCAGATTGGGCATCGTGGGAGTCTGACGAGCTCTCTTTGGCGGAGGTTGGCGGATCATGATTCAGATGCGCGGGCATAGAAGACCCAGGGTGCGCGGCGTTCGGTGACATGTTCTGGCTGACATTGAGCCTGGAATCGAGCACGCCGGGTCGAGGGTGGGTGGGATTGGATGGGAGAGATTTGCAGCTCGAGCCAGCAATAGGATGCGCTTTGGCAATTGAATTTTCAGGAATGCGCGGCGCGGCGTGGCAGGGTGAAGAGTACTGTAGTTAGTAGCGGGTGAGATGGATGATGACAGCCGAATGTTTCAGGCGTGGTGGTGGTGGTGGTTCAGCAGCACGTTGTGAGCGATTGGCTGAGGACGAGTGTGGTTGGTGATGATGCTTGCTACTAGGGACCGGACTGGAGAAGACAAGACTTGCTTACGTCGAAGTGCCTCTCTCTCGCCTGTCTGCCTTCCCGCTTGCCGGGCCACCAGCCAACTTACGCCCGCATTTCGGCTCCCACTATTTTAGGTAGATTTAGTCTCTTTTACCCATCGTGCCATCAAATCCACCCCCTGATGATCTCTGTCGTCTCTTACTCTTGGGCATCACTTGATCAATCAATCAATTAATCGCCCCTGTCATGACCGTGGATTTGATTAATCACCCTCCTCGTTATCTGCAGCCTGCAACGGCGACCAACTCTGTCCAGCACGATTAGTAGGCAGACAAGTGACATGCATCCAGCGCATACATGGAAAACACACCTCTATGCCGCAACCCGTCCACGAGCCATTTTCAAATCGACAAAAAGAGTCGTTTGCATGCTCACCGACACCTCTGTCATTTATTGCGCAACCATCTTCGCCGACAACCCCAGACCAATGGCCGTCCACCGCTCAAGAACGTGTCGAAATCTCTCATAATTTGCCATCCTCCTATCTACGCCGTACAATACTGCATTCTCATATCGTCCACTCGGCGCCCGGCGGTGTGACAGCTCACAGCTCATCGAGGTGCAGCTGTCATATTGGCACCTTGCATCTCTTGTGATAACAAACACTACATGTCACTGTCTAGTCAGCAGTAGGACAGGAGCTGATTCATCCGTCGGCGCGATCGTTCTCTCCTAACCACCGATCAAAGCCAACATGAGTAGTATCGAACGATTCTCGTGTTTCACTTGCGAAGATCGCAAGCCTTGCGGACGTCGAGCCGCGAGCCCGCGCCACCAGAACCACCAGCCGATAAGGCTGCATGAGTGGCTCAGACCATCTTTGCTAGGTTACTAGGCGAGCTTATCGAGGCATTTCACTAACACTTGACAGGATGATGGGAGTACCGCAACCTTCTTCACCATTTCCCTATGCCTGCGATGCCAATTCTTTTTGTCTTTGGACTGTCTCAGATGAATTGACCGATGAAATACGGGGAAACTCGTCGGTCGTTCTGATACAGCAACATGTTTTGCGTGTTGGTAGTCCATCGCATTGGAACTGGAGTGCCTCCAAATCGCAAATCTTGGGTTCAGCTGTTCATTAAGTATGAGTTTCAAAGTGACATCTAAACAGCATCATCATATTCATTAACCAAACTCCCTCATAAATCACAACAACTACAGCAAACAGACCCAAAAACTCCCATCCCAAATCATAATCTCATCACATACAATGTCCCCTTCTCCCACCCCTACACCCAAACCCAACACCAGCACCACCCCTCGCAGCCCTCTTCTCCATCCAAGCCCTCCTTTTCGCCTCCTTCCTAGCACGCACTCTCTCAAAAAACCCCATCTTGACACCCGCATTCCCCAAACTCCCACCTCCAACAATCTCATCATCGTCACCGTCACGGGCAGCCAAAAACCCACGCCCTTCTTCTTCTTCATCGTTTCGCAAATCAAATGGATTCGTATCCTCTTCCTTCTTTTTCATGTCCCCACCATCAGCGCCAGTGCCGTGACCACCCTCTCTAACGACATCCTCATAGTCCGGCGGTGGGACGTCGTTTTCCTCATATTTTTCTCCCTGATCTCCCAATCGACCATCAAAGGGCACAGCAGCATACTTGCCCCCACTGCGCCCGATTTCCTGCGCCGAGCCGGAGGCGCGTTTCTCTTTGCGGCTTGTGTACGCCTCATAAAGGGCGGCGCCCAGGGTGACGATGGGCGGTTGGAAGCTGTTGCGTCGGTTGGCGCTGGAGCGACACATGTTTTTTTTCGGTTGATCGTTGTTGAAGTAAGATCAATAGTAAGATGAGCGTGATAGTGGGGGCGTCGAAGTGGAACAAGTTGTGATGGAGTGGGTAGCGATGCAGTAGGTGGAGATTGTGACTGCGAGGTAATGGTCGAGCAGTGGAGGAGGTGTTCGAATAGTATATGTAAATATGTCTGTGGTTTCTTCAGAGTTGGTTTCTCGTTGCCGTGGCGTTGCTTGGTTAGAGACAATCCGTCGATAACGGCTGGTCGGACTTGTTGTCGAGGCAGACTTGTTGCCTGAGACAATTCAATGGGTGCGTATGTTGTCAAGAGGAGATAGATGTTGATGACGATCGCGATGAATGCTAGGCAACGGTATGGGTATCTTCACAGCAGGCTCTCTTGTCGTAGCTATATATGCTCACTTCAGTCCGCTGTCTCTTTGGTAAAGTCGATATGCGATATGATGTAGCTTGAGCTTCATGGCTTCGCGCGTAGCGGGTCACTCTGTACCTGCCCTTATACTCTCGGCCGACAACTCTGATCAAGTTGTCCCGTGCCTTGCGCCCGCCTGGTATAGAATGTTGGCATCCTAACAGACCTCGCAATCGATCCCGAAAGCAGCTTAGATCGAAGGATGAATTGCCGGCGAAATGTGCTACATTTAGGCTGTATCCGCGAATGTACACTTACGCAACAGCTGTTATGCGCCGCGTTGCTGGACACGGCATTCGTAGTCAGGAGTGATATTGATACGAGAAAATGTACATACAACATTAAGCCAGCAAGGCTTGAATCTATCAGATAGAACTAAAACTCACTGCATCCGACCCTTACCTTTCCCGCCGAAGCCGCCTTCGTTCGAATACTCACGCATGTCAAACCCAGCATCAGCCCGACTTTGCTCCTCAGCAAGACTCAACTGGATCGCAAAGTCCAGATCGCTCATCTCAGTTTCGCGACTCGTCCCAGCAGCCAGCATCGGCGAATTGCTAACAGAGTTGAAAGCAGACGAAGTTCTCCGCTTGCCGCCCTTTGACTTCGCTTGACGAATGGAAATCTCAAAAGCAGGCGCGTTCTCAGCAAGACTTAGCCGGATTGCTTCTGCTACGTCCGCGTCGTACTCGTCATCAGTCTTCGGGTTCGAGGTGTTTGGCGATACGCTTTGCGGTGGTGTGGCAGTGTCGCTACTCCAGACAGTGTTGGCTTCGCTAGAAGTGAAAGGTGCACTGTCGGTCGCACTAGCCGAGTCGGAATCGCGGCGCGTCTTTTCAAGCTCGTGGGATTCCTGGCTTAGCATGGCAGCGTATGCTATCATCTCCTCTTCGCTGCCGTCGAGCAAGCCTGTGCCGAACCGTCCTGCAAAACGCTCGCTTTCCTTTCTCTTGTTGGCCTTCTCTCGTTCCATCTCCATTTGCTCGTTTGCGATGTAGTTGTTGAGATTCACACGGGTAGCGCCAGTGAACTTGTCGCCTACATTGTTACTGCCTCGCTCGGCACGACGAAGCCGACGCTTGCTTGACTTGTATTGGTCGGCAGCAGACGAACTGTAGTACCAGTACAGCAGAACAGTGCCTAGCGAGACCAGACCGCGAAGGACCGTAGGGTCAGGGTCCAAGCAGATCGCTGCGGCCGCATAGTAGTTCACACCTTGCACGCCTGCCGGCAACGGCTGCGCTTGCATGGCTTGACGGTGATAGCGGGAGGCGAATTTCGAGTTCAGCGTGCGTACTGGAGTGCCTCTGGAGCCTAGAGGATCCCATGCCTGCACCAAGCCATCACTGCCGCCATGTACGAGGTAGAGCGAGGACAGTGCAAGAGAAGAAATTGCCGGGGACTGGGTATAGATGATGCGGACGGGGTCGATGGTAGTGACAACGTCTGCTCTTTTCGAGAGTGGTGCGTGAATGTCCCAAAGAATTACGCTGCCAGTATGCGTTCCCACGGCGATCAGCCTGGCGCGCTGTCCTGGAACATCCGTGGGGCTGATTGGAGGCCCGGTGGACGACATAGGTGTAAGAGACGGCGAAGAGGCCGTAGAGTGGCCAGAAAACCCAAGCAAAGGGTCTTCGCACATCGTTTGGACCGCATGGGTCGAGCAGTCAATCGCACTCGCTGTGATTTGCATAGTCTTCAGCTTGCCGAAAGAAAGCTTTGAAGTCCTCCACTCCTCGATCATAGGCCTTGGTGTGATGGAACCTGTGAGATCCTCCGAAGAAGGGGCGCTGTCGTCGGCATTCTGCGTGGCCACAAATGGTTTCGCATTCGATTCAGACGCAGCATCGGCACCAAAAATTGATGTTTTGTGTGTGTCGTTGAGGATGGAAGACTCAACACCAGTGCGTGATGGCGTTGTCGCTGGGATTTTGTCCTCGAATCGACAGCGTGAGAATCTCGTGATGGCGGCGTCACGTTCTTCTTCGAATCCGCATTCAATAACCACAATATTCTCACCAGCATTGTGTCCATCGTCTCCGGCGAAGTCGACTTCAAGTTTCCTACGCATGTCCCAGCCAATGCAAGCTTTGCGGAAGTGTTTTGGTTTTCGCGTCGCAAAATCAGCGATTTCGCGAGTTTCAGCAAGTATTTGGTCTTTGCTGAGATACATACCGTTCCAGGAGGTACGAGGCGAATAGCTTCCATCAGGGCCAGCTTGTGCGTATGGATCAAGTTTGGCAGTGCGTCTGCTTGACTCTACAATGTTCCAATAGACAGAACGTCCAGTGAGCCAGGCAGTGCGTTCCAAAGACTCATCGTCTATGCGTGGACCTCGATCGGCGTCGGAACGGCGGGGAAACTTGGTGAGATAGAACACTTCACCAAGCGCGTTCAGCACCACGGCCCAAATGCGGTTCTGAGCCTGTCTCTGCGGGCTGTATTCGTTGTCGACAGCAATGGCAATGAGCGGTACACCAGGACTCAGAACCCAGCGAGCAGTCATTTCTCCGCGTCCGAAGCGCTGATCGCGGTTGTTGCCAGTAGTAGTGGCACCTACGCTGTACGATGTTAGGACTCCAAGCGATGAGCCCGACAGCATTCCAATTAGACCATCAGTCATCGACGGGATTACTGTGGACTTTGCGATCCAAACGGCGCAAATGGCTTCGTTAGTGGACGAGATTCGTGGAATTCCGAGTTCTGGAGCGCTCATCGCAGAGGAGAATGAGAGAAATCGGCCACGCTTCTCCTCGGTGGAACGGTAGTAAACCATACCAGATGGCGATCCTTCTCCGTGGATCATACCGTATGGCTGACTGACGTCCATGACGTTGGGTAGTCCAACGATCTCTCCAGGTCCGAGGCCATATTGAGTATCGCCAGGGAAACGCTCGTAGAACTGCAAGAACATTTGAGGGTCGGCAGATCCCCACGGGTCGATCTTGCCGATGTAGGGATCGCTACTAGTTGCAGTGCCGATATCGTCTGCTCCATGAATGAACCGTGGCATACGCTTGTTGAGACCCGTCCCAAAGGTAGCATGGAGATGGTTGACAGGGTGGGTTAGATGCGAGCCGTATCTGAACGTGGATTGTGCGACGTGGCTTTGCCCATTTCTTGAGGCATGAGGGGAGGCGAGAGCTTGCACGGGCTTGCCACGTTCTAGAGAGCGTAGGAGCCTCGTACGAAGGATGTATTCACTTCGCCAGGAGGCAAGCGAAGTAAGACGTGTGAAAGCACGTCGTTCAGATCGTACTACAGCGTCTGACTCATCATCGGACTCCCTCTCGAGTGCGTCGATGGAGTCGGCTCCCAGGAAAAGCCGAGCAAATGCGCTTCGCCACGCGTGTGGTGTGGTCACCAGATCGTGGAAGCGTCTTGAGACTGACGCGACTGCAGCCAAATCATTGGGTGCAAGATGCGCAAGCGCGTGCGTCAGGATCTCATTGGGAAGCTCAGCAATCGGACTGCGGTTGTCCTCCGGATCTCTATGCTTCTTTATCACTTCGAACACAGGTCCCTCTCTCTTCCTGGTGGTTGGAGGTGTCGCCGCCTGTTCATATTCCTCAATCCTGTTTTTGGCAGTTCGCAATGGAGTGGATGGTTTGGGTGAGATCGTCTCGACCGGCGTAGGAGGACTCAGTCGTCGTTCCTGGGGTCTAGAATTGACGTTGTGCTCTTCCTGGAGCAAAGCGGCAAGTGCAGCATCGGCGGCGAGCTGCTCGGCTGGCGTTCTTGCTCCGTCCTCATTGCTTGGAGAGCTGAGACCAGAGAGTGAGACGCCGCCGATGTCGCGATCATGAATGCCATGCTGGGCGGATGGTGCTACGGTGTGTGGTAAGGCGGGTTCAGTCAAGTCTGGTGTTGAAGCCGCGGGAGACTCGGGTTGCATAAAATGAGGTGGCGAAAGGATCGGGTAGAGAAGAGATGGCGCCAAAGTTATGGGCGCAATTCTTGAGGACGTGTCGTGAGGTTGTAGAAGATCGGCGGGGCTCTGAGATGTTGGGAGGCGAACCTGTGGGCGACGTGATGTTGTTGAGACGGTGCTCTTGAGGAGTCAGTCGGACAAGCAAGCAAGAGGAGTAGTTTCGTCAGAGGGCATCGCGCTAATGTCGATATCGGATCGGGATTTGATCTAATCTAAGCTTTTGGATTTCGGAGATAATCTGACCAATAAGAAGAAAGCATCAAGATGCGTGTAACACATTGCATTTGAAGACTGGATTCTGTCAAACATGCGGCACAATAATCGAATGCACGTGCAGACCAAGATGACCTCTGACAACGTCGGTCTCGAAAGGTTCGTACAAGAAATCTGCAAAGGACGTACTACCAAGAATACCTACGGCACATAGAGCTTCGAAAACGCCACGACGTTAGTCCTACAACACACGCATTTTGCGTGTGAACGGAGTGCAAGTCCCACACGACAATCGTCACACAAGCTTAAGCACCCGCAAGGCCACACTAGAATCGTGCGAGGAGTACTCTGGCAGACCACGCATTGCGGTCCGCCTTCGCCCATTCCATCTCCACCGTTCTCCCAGCTGCCGCCAGCCTGTGAGATTTTGGCTCTACCCTTCGACCTCTGGCTTAGTATGAATTGCTCCAGGTCACGTTCTTCGTCTTCGGCCGAACTGTAGGCTACTGCGGAGCTGCGAAGGAGCTCGGCATGCTGGCGCTCTGTCGTACGTCGGAATTGCGCGCGGGTCAATGGCCGGTCCGTCTGTAGGCTGTAGGAGAGAAGACGGGCCTCATCTCGCTCTGCCGCAGACTGCGGATTCAGTAGCTTGGACAATAAGCTTACGTCCAAGGCCCCGTCGGTCGAAGGTGTGGCTTCTCGACTGCGATCCGCGTATGGATCACGCTGTGTCGGCGTTCGACGACCACTTTCCTCTTCCACGTCCGACCAATCGTCCGCCATACTCGCGTTGGAAGACATCGAGATTACACTTGTGGTATCGTCATCTTCATCCGTTGTTTTCTCTTCATAATCTCCGCTTCCGTCAACATCGCCAAACCATCCCCCACTGCGCCACCAGGAATAAACGTTTTCGCCGAGAGCTTCCTCAGTCGAATACGTGCCAGTGCGCTGATGTTTTCGTCGCATTTCTGCTTCTACATCCACATTGCGGTCTTGAGGAATCTTCAGATCACCACTTGGTCCAACCATGTAGAACTGAAGGTTGTCGACTGTCTGTTGCGTTGCAGAAGCCTTCCCTGAGTCATCTGAATTGCCGGCAAGTTTGACTAGCCAAAGTGGACGCCTCTGAATGCCAAGTCTGCGAAGAGTGCTGAGCCACATCTGTGCTTGCAGGCTGACTGAAACCCAGAAGATGCCAGTGACAAGATCGAAAGTGAGATGCATCCTGCTTCTCTTCTGCTTGATACCCAGCCCGCTGTCAATTTCCGCGGCGTTGGCACGCTCAACCTCCGATCCCTTTGGTTTTGATTTGCGTTCGCGGGCATATGGCGACTTGCTCAATGCGGCGTTCTCATGGTCTATGAAGTCAACACCTCTCGCAATTTCTTCCCCAAGGAGCTCTGATGGGATTGTAGACTTCTTTCGGTTGTCTATGCGCAAAACCATTTCGTCAATCCTTTTCCTTTCAAGCCAGGTCATTTGTGCCACTTGGATTCTACTCCCCTCGTTGAGATAGACTGCCTCGCTTGCCGCAGTCAGAACACTGAATCCAACTTTGAGCAGAGTGGTGTAGAAATCTTCTGACATCTTGATGCGGATCGCGGAAGCTTGAGAAAACTGCACATTGGCTTGTAAGTTTCGGTATGCCCACCCAAAACGCTGCTTGAAGCTCATTCCAGAAGCTGCCTCGTCCGGCACGTTGAGGGTAGTCAGAATGAGGGCGAGGCTATAGATCAAGCTGCAAAGGATGATTCCAATCAGAATGATCAGATGCGGTATGAAGCCGACGACGCAAACAGTCGGGAACCGCAGCACGCCAAGGTCGTTGACACTCTCAAGGGGATACATGAAGATTCGTGCAAAGCTCCAGATGAAGGCAGCCATGTAGCAACATGCCCAGATCCCTGTGTTGATCAACCGAGCCTTTTCGCGCAGACCAGCCACCGCTAAGAGTGCGCTGCTGAGATGGCTCAAGCAGGAGATGATGCAAACCAGCAAGACTTCCGGCGGAACATTCAGCCGTTGTAGTATCTCACCTCGAGAGAGCAAAGGTCCGGGGTTGTCTGACGAGGTCGATGTTGCATTGTCGTCAGAATTAGAGATGCCGAAGAACCCAAATCCAAGAGCACTGCTGATCATGGCTTCGCATTCTGCAAAGGCGAGAGAATGCTCGAAGATGGTCATACCGAATTCGGGCATCGGTTGTCTCCCTTGCAACGCGCACGCGAGTGTTTCAAATAGCTGACTGGCGCATAGCGTCAAAAAGAAGACAAAGAGGAGTGACATCGATCCACGCAAGAAGGTAGTGTCGCCGTCAAGAGCGGGTATGGACATATTGCGCGCAGCGCAGCATGTAGCATCGTCTTTCCAGAACAACATGGTAGTCGTCAGTCTGTAAAGGAGATCATCATGCCCTCCGAAATCCAAGGCCAGTGTTTTTAGCGGATCCCCATAACGCAGTAGTGCGAAATTAGGAGAGGTTTGGCAGCGAAGCGCTTCCAGCATGATGACCAGCTGTCGAAGAACCGCTCCAATGGGCACAGCATATACTCCCATGCGTACATACCATTTAAGGCGCAGGTTCTCGCGAGAGGAAGCGTAAAACTGAGCGCGATTGAGGATAATGGCTGCCGCAAATGTTGCCAACGCCCAACGAGAGGTCAGGTAGGAAAAGATGCCTCCAAAGTTTTTGATTCTTGCCATGGTCTGCAACATCATACCAAAGATGGAAGAGCCCTCCGTCGTCGTCCCTTGTATCCAAGCTCTTTGAAATGCCGCCTGCATCCCAGCTGTTGTGCTTTGCGCAAGCGCTTCTTGTGCCGTTGATGCCACGCTTGTGAAGTTCGTGACGGTCGCGTTGAGTGCTTCTTCACCAGCCGTAGCATGTGCGATCGTGCTTCCTCCGCTCCAGACTTTCTCCATGATGTCTTCTGGCATGTGTAGGAAAGATCCGGCACGATGCGCCAAGCGAGGAAGCACCATCAGAAGATCCATTGCAGAGGGTACGACAGAAGTGTTTGAGGCTATTCCAGTTTCCATATCGGCAGCAGACGTGTTACTGGCTTGCGTTAAAGGGTGTTGGCGGAATGTTGCGGATGTCTATGGACAATCGATCTCATAAGTCGTATGTTGCTTGAAGCGGACACTGCGTGTTTTCACGGAGGCATCTTCACTCGAACGGATTGGCCGCCTGTGTGATTGGCATCTGATGTTCGTGAAGGTAACAAGTACATCAGGGATCCCAGGTTGTCGTCCAAGTGATCATCCTTGGCCCAAGGCCGTCGCGAACGCGCTCTCAAGCTTCGGCCCCACTTCTGGCAGTTGCGGCGGACATCCCTAGATGCACATTCCCATCTCATCTTCTCTAGACTCAGGCTTCACGCCACTTACATTTAACGGAATACTACATACGGAAGACTTGCGTTCGCTTCTCTGGACTCCGTCCCTTACAGCAACTGACGGATCTATAATCAATATTGTACTCTACGAAGACCGGCTCTACATCTGATCGCTTGGCAGTGCTCTGGACATCTCGGAACCGTCTTCGTCTTCAGAATACAAGTGCTCAGGGCAACATCGTATCGACAACCGACGACTTAGAGTAATAAGCGAGACACCCAGGATATCCCAGACAACAGTCGCCCTGTGAAGATCCAGGCAAAAGGGTTGTACCCTCGCAATCCCGGCTCACCGCTAACATCCACAACTACGCGTGAGAGGGAACGATGACCGGTGCCCAAACTTGCACAAGTCTTCAATAACCAGCGGTGGGCGTGTGATCATGGATCAGGGGCCCATTGATGCTGGGCCGATTCATGAGGAAACGGCCAGCTACGAGAGGACAACACTCGCTAGAACACCTTCGACCCGACAAGGAAAGCAAAATGTTATTCCTGTTACGACATCCGATGGGCCGTTTCTCGGAAAGCCTGGAGAGTCCAGAGATTCAAGTGGCGACTCATTTCGCAAACCAGACGATGGGCCACTTGAGCCGCCTCAGGGGACTGCGGAAGAAATGAGAGACTCATCTCTTGACGAGGGTGGATCCCGTAGTACTGAGACTGCCACAACGGAAGTCCCAGAAGAGGAAAAGGTCCATCTTCATCGCATGCACAAGTTCACCCTCTACGAGACCAGCGCACGATACTGGATAGCAGGCTCCGATATTACCGAAACTTCCTTCAAGCTGCTACGTGTTGATCGCACTTCGCCACCCGGGCTAGTCAGCATTTTCGAGGACGACACAGTGTACGAAGAGAAACAGCTTAACGAAGTCTTGACCAGCATAGATGTAGGCAACAAGGCTACCGGTGGACTTCGGCTGAAATGTGTTTTCTGGGGCTTGCTAGGCTTCATTCGGTTTACCGAGTCTTATTACATGCTGATCATCACCAAACGGCAACAAGTCGCAATGGTGGGTGGCCACTACATCTATAGAGTGGACGATACAGAGCTTGTCCCTTTGACGACTGGGTCCAGCACGCGCTTCATGAGTAATCGCAATCCCGAAGAGACACGCTTCCTGGGTATCCTCAACAATCTGGACCTTTCGCGCTCATTTTATTTCAGCTACTCGTATGACATCACCCGGTCATTACAGCACAATATCATCCGCCAGAGAGAATCACTCAATGAAGGCAAATACTCTTGCGGCCACGACTTCAACAGCATGTTTGTCTGGAACAGTCACCTGCTGAAACCTGCGGTCAAGGCCTTGAAACGCCCCCATGACTGGTGCCTGCCCATCATTCATGGATTTATTGACCAAGCAGCGCTTGACATTTTCGGTCGGGTTGTTTACATCACCATCATCGGAAGACGCTCGCGCTTCTTCGCCGGAGCACGATTTTTGAAGCGTGGAATCAACGATATGGGATATGTGGCAAACGACGTCGAGACCGAGCAAATCGTGTCGGAGATGCTGACTACATCGTTCCACGCACCTGGTCCTCGTCTTTTCACCAGTCCCACCTGGACATCGTACGTGCATCACAGGGGCAGCATACCGCTCTACTGGACGCAAGACAACACAGGGGTCACCCCAAAGCCCAACATCGACCTGAGTCTACACGACCCGTTCTACCAACCCGCTGCATTGCACTTTGACGACTTGTTCGAACGATATGGGTGTCCGATCTACGTCTTGAACCTCATCAAATCTCGAGAACGCACGCCACGTGAATCCAAGCTGCTCTATGAGTTCCAGCACTGCGTAGACTTCTTGAACCAGTCTCTGCCGGAAGACAAGAAGATCATGTACAAGGCTTTCGACATGAGCCGAGCGTCCAAGACTAGAGGCGGAGATGTCATTGGCAATCTTGAGATCATCGCGCAGGAGATCCTTGCCACGACGGGGTTCTTCCACAACGGAGACACTGATTACAACACGCCCCAAGTCCAAAATGGTGTTGCACGAACGAACTGTGTCGATTGCTTGGACCGTACCAATGCCGCACAATTCGTGATTGGCAAGTGCGCGTTTGGCAAGCAGTTGCAGGCTTTGGGTGTGCTCGGTGCCGACGAGGTCGAATATGGTACGTATCTCCAAATCGTCTACTCAGATGTTTTCCATCGCTGACATGACTACCTACAGACACGGACGCAATCAATTTGTTCACACACATGTTCCGGTAAGTGATTTGATAAATGCTCTGTAGTGGATGATATGCTAACATCTTCCCAGTACGTATCGCTATGCTATCTTCGTTAGAACCAAAGACAACAACAAGATATGGCCATCACATTTGGCAAGAGCCACAGCTGACTTTTACCCTTACAGATGACCACGGAGACACCATCGCTGTGCAGTACGGTGGATCGCATCTTGTCAACACGATGGCAACATATCGCAAGCTCAACCACTGGCAAAGTCATTCGCGCGACATGGTTGAGAGCTTCAAGAGATATTACCACAACTCGTTCCTTGACACCCAGCGCCAGGAGGCATACAATCTTTTCCTTGGTAACTACACGTACGTCAAAGGTCAGCCAATGTTGTGGGACCTCGCTACGGACTACTACCTCCATCACTCGGATCCCCGAGGATATTTAGATCGTGCGCGGCGAGACTATTACATGTGGTATACGCCTGAATTCCTCAAGCCCCGCGAGCTACCGCCAGTGCGATACCCGGCGGATCACCAGTTCACCGAGAAGGTATACGATTATGACGACTACTGGCTCGAGTACTACCGCCCAGAAGCCCTGTCTTCTTTCCTGAAGATGTACATCTTCCGGATGAACAGCACCAACCGCTATCTGCCAGATCGGCCGCACAGCCGCGACAAGGCCTTCGACTTCAGCCCTTTCAAGCCCCGGCTTGAACCACAACGCCAACAGACGATTGAATCGCCGGACAAAAGAGCGCCCCGTAAAGGGGTGACGATCCTCGATCCTTCGGAACAGGGTACCGGAACCAACACGCCGCGCGATAACGTCCGCCCGACGACTGCCACAGGTGAAGACAAACCCAGCATTCTGCGCGACACCAGTCTGCGGCTCGCAATCCCCGACGCCGCAATAGAGAAATCCTTCGACCCAAACAAGTCAACAAGCAACCCGGCGGACAAAGCGCAGATGCATCTGTGGACTCTTAACCAATTTCACACGCAATCTCTAAACCCCAGTGTCAGCGAAGACGAGGCGGCCGAGTACAGCCGCTACATCACGCACCCACTCACACTCCCGCTGGTGACGACTTCAGACCTACCCTCCGACGCTGACATAGAGTACGTCGAATACGTGCAGCGCAACGGACTTGCGCTGCCACCATCTATGAGCGATGAGTTGAAATGGGAAGAAGCGGGTACTGAAGGCGACGAAGATCGTATTGACGAGCAAGACCTGCGGGATTTCAGGGAGTTTGTGGCTGGGAGGGAGGAGCCGTTGACAGTTACTGATGAGGATGGGAACAAGAAGAGGTACAAGGCATATAGGCAGTGGTTAAGAGGGAAGAGCTTGTTCAAGCAGAGCAAGGTTGACCCGGAGTATGTGGCTGGTGTGTGAACCCGTGTTTGAGTGGATGAGTCAGCGTTTGCTTCGGACAACGGTAATGGGACTTTCTCTTTGGTTTAGCAAGGCGTTTCTTTTAAGACATCAACAGATCACTAGCTGATACATTACAGCAAGCCAGCTTCCTCATAAAAAGCTGGCTTCACTTCTCGTGAGCTTTGTTAGATAAGTACGACAAGAAGTGTCCTCTGGCTGCTTTCACTATCCATTTTCTTCACCTTTCACGTGCTAAGCACGGCCAGTCATGTGAAGTGTCAAGGCACATGCAAATCAGTCGCAATTTCCACGGCCTTTCTAGGATCCTCACAACGCACCTCGCACCACACACAACCAACACAAGTTACAACCGCTTTACCAACGTACAACACCCCCCAACATGGCGAAGACGCGACCATCACGTTCGCGCTAACGCTTCCAGCACACCGGTATCGCAGCAATGCCTCTCCGTCGTTCACGCCGCATCGCCTTCCGCAAGCCGTTTCGCTTCAACGACTTACCGCCGGAGCTCCGCAACGCAGTCTACACATCGGTGTCAAAAATTATCGTGCGCTCGACCTTACCGACAAATTACCAGCGACAGCTAAAGCCCTCAGTCAGGTCTCTCGCTCAGTCCGTGTGGAGTCCTTGAGCATATACTACTCCGTGAACGATTTCACTGCAAGTTGCTTCTACTGGCCCACCACTCTCGAGGCTCAACAAGAAGTCTCTCGCATTGACGAATGGTTTGCACTCTTCGGCGAAGTCGCAGCTCGCCACGTACGCGCTCTCCTTATCTGGCACCTTCGCATCTACAAATCGATGGGAGCGACCTACCTCTTCGTCCCCTCAACCCTTCACCTACGCCGCATGGACGTGTTTCCTCACTGGGACGCTTTCTATGATGAATATCGCGCGGCTTTCCGGGCTCGCATCGCAAGGCAGAGCAACCACTTGCATTGGGATGAGGATCTGTTGGACCATGTCGACCAGGAGAGGAGGAAGAAATTCCCTGTCGGGGCGTTCACTCTCTTGGCAAACTCCGTCTCAAACCGGAAGCACTGCAGCTGTTGCTCACAGGTCTGCAGCTGGTCTTACCCGACACCACCGAGTCTGACTCGTCGCTCGTAGCTGCAGCGCTAGTCTCACAGCTGGAGGGAAGGGTCAGTCAAGACATTGTTTGCTCCCCACGGCATCTGGTGGTCTCTTGTGATGAAATCACAGTAAGTACCAAAGCGATATACTGTTCCAGTCGGGGTCAAGGCAGCTAAGAATTTGGATCCAGCAGGACCTGTTTTGAGCCAACTTCCGGTCCCGCAGCCTGAGAGGATGCCTCGAGGTAAACAAGGGAGTCCACGATACATGGTTCAAGTCACAATGAAGTTGGTGCTGAAGTCAGGCATGAACGAAGATGGAAATTCGAGAGACTACGATCGAATAAGAGAGATTTCGGCCATGTTGACAACGAGGACAACACTTGCTTTCTGAGTAGCCAATATGCAGTCGATGGAGACGAAGGACTGATGACTGTTGAAAAACTCGATCCTAGCTTGAAGAAGGGTGCTTTGCCCTTGTCATTTGTAAGTTTATGAGTTCTAGTTTTGCTCTCGTCGTTGTCTTATGACCTTCCAGTCCAGCACACTCCTCACCTGTTATCTATCTACCTTCACTCTCGTTCCAACTTCACATCTGCTTCGCACGGCCAATCATATGCTGCTGCCTAATCGTCGGCCACGTGCATCGGGTCGCACCCGACTCACTCCGTTGACACCTACAAACGGCCTTCGCTGCCAGCTCAGTGCTCACGACATCAATACATAAGCAACGACCACAACCAAGACACAGTCCCTTTAACAACCTTCAACACCCGCCGTCATGGCGAAGACACCACATCAACCGAGCTCGCGCAAGCGCAAGCGCGCCCAAGACGACGATGTCGTCTCAATGCCTCTTCGCCGCTCCCGCCGAGTCGCCTTCAGAGACTCATTCCGCTTCAACGATCTGCCGCAAGAACTTCGCGATGAGATCTACAGCATGGCGTTGCGTAATAAGGTTTCACGCCATCTTACTGGCAAATCACTCGAGCTCACCGGCAAGATGACAGCAGAAGCAAGAGCTCTCAGCCAAGTCTCCCGCTCAGTTCGTGCGGAGTCTATGAGCATCTACTACTCCGAGAATACCTTTTACGCGCATCTCCGCTACCACTGGGACGTAATGGGATCACACCGAGCAGCGAACTAGACACGACAACTGTCTCGGGTTGAGCAATGGTGCATCATTTTCGGCGAGCTCGTGGCGCCACGTCTTCCTTCACTCCGTCTCGATCTTGCAAGATGGTACGGTTACCAGGCCGCCTCCGTCGACTTCAAGGAACCAACTCAGCCTTTGGCCTGGATTGCACACCAAGAATTGAGATTTGAAAGGAGCGATGCCTCCAAGCCCGAGCTCGAGGCATTTGCGTTGGCAGTCCTCCGGCCCCAGGGCAAAATCGTACGCACGGCCACGTCCTTACGACTGTTTCTTCTAGGCATTCAGGTGATCACACGGAACAATACTCGCGGCGCAGGGCAGAGGAAATGCCGGCAACCGCGTTGTTGTATCTGGAGTCGCAGACTGAGTTGCAGAAATATCTCCCACGCATCAGATTTTCGCCCCAGCCATACGTCTTCGACTTCAGGTAGGTGACCACGAATCGCAAGGCTTGAGATGATTCCAGCTAACGTCAAATTCCAGCGGAGATGGTGGGAGAACGATGCTCCTACGTGAGGGAGCGACACTCGAGCCGTGGGTGAACAGGTAAGGCATGCTATGAGAACAAGAAGGAGGCATAGCTAACGCCGAAGCCAGGAGCGAATGGTCAGGTTGAGTCCGACAAAGTGCAACAACGCTGGCTAGCGAGAACACCACCTTTGCTTTTGAGTAGTAACACGGCTTGGACAAGGCTCGCGGAGTAGAAGGCATCGGAGTGGCGAACTGCTACTCAGCTGACAGCGAGCGACTACATAGCTAGTCCACCATGCCAAAGCAACAATTCCCTAACTACCATTAAATCTCACCGAGTCCCTACCCATCCAACTCAAGCAGACACATCCCTCCCATAACCCCATCATCCAAAACACCACTTTGTTGAATCTCCTCAAACCTCGTCGATCCCTCAGCAAGCTGAACCGACAGAGTATGGCCCCTATCAAGGACCCTCCCATTCGAACGAGCAATCAAAGCCTGAGCGTCAGCATCCGACCGACAGCGTACGAAAGCATATCTGCAGCGCGGTCAATGAGAGAGCTTCAAGTCCAGTCTTTTTTCCCCTCTCCCTCTCCGCAAGATTATTCGGCAGAGGATCCACACCTCGCCACTCACCCATAACTCGCCCCAGTCGGCGTCAAAGGCATATACATCTTCGACAGATCCTGACTATCCCGCTCTCCGATCCAGCGCAGGACTTGTCGGGTGAAACGCTCGACTAGTCCGGGTCTTCTATCGGCGCCTTGGGTCAGGGCGGGTATGCTGTCGAGGAGGATGAGGATGCTTGATGGTGCTGTGGTAGAAGTCATCTCGACTTTGCATGTATCATGCGTCCGAACGCGAATTTAATGGAGTTATGTTGCACCGGCAGAGACGACAACAAAAACATGCAGGGAAACAAGCAGCAGTGACACCTTCACCTAACATCCATGTATGTGTATGTACATGCACACGTGCTGGGTCTTGCGTGCCGTGTGTGTGCAGGCATGCATGCACGCATGCGTTTACATGCAAGCTATCTCGAGTACGAGTTGGTAATTAACTAGTAGGCACTGTAGTGAGGACACTCTGCATGCCGGCCTAGACGCTTGTGTTCGGAGGTTTGTACTTGGTACTTTTGCGATCGCCACCCGTATCAAACGACATCGATCGCGATTCAGTCCATCAGCCCGCTTCGAGAATTGGAATGGGGCTTGCACAGAACACAAAACACTTGTTTTGCCTTGTTTTCAAACATCACATCGGAAAGCATTGATCACTACCTACCACCCCGAAGAAATGCTACACACCTTCTGCCTCCTGACCTGTCTGGCGACACTCGCAATGTTGCTAGAACCTCAATGGTCGTGGACGAATTCGCTATTCGGCGCCGTGGCTACGCACGTCTTGATCGGCCATCTGTATGCAAGCAAAGCCATCAGTGCCTGCTGTTTGCAGCAGCCGCAAACGCCTCGCGACTCATATCGTAGTCACTGCATGTATGCGTGTGCGATATTGATGATTGTCGAGCTGCCGGGTGCCGTTTTCTTCGGCGTCTTCGGGAACAGACTTTAGCGTCTTGCTACAGCAGCTTATCGCGCGACGTTCCAGACTGGATGATGTGGTCTTGGGCTAGGTGTAAGCTACCCATGCTTTGGAGAGAAATGTAAGCGCTGCAACTCTTTTCCGGTATTGACATTGGGCTATTCTGTTGTTGTCAAACGCAGAGATTTCATAGCTGTCCCTGGCTGGGACGAGTAGCGCTTACATAGGTACCATGTTCGCGCATTGTTGTTGTCGCAAGCGCTTACTATTCAACAGGGGAGAAAGATTGTTGCTTTTGTTTGAGAAGATATAGTTCGAAAACACCCCCCGGTCCTGCCGATTGCAGATTGAGCGCGTGCCTCTGAAAAGATGGTTTCTGAGGCTCTGCTCAGGTGGAGAAAGTCTAAGCGATCTAGCGTGCGGAGGCACCCCAGGAAAAGCGTTGAGGGTGCAAGGATGCAAGCAGATGCAGTTCGCCATGCGTCACGGCAAAGGCGAGGCATGGCACGAAAAAGAGAATTCGTAGACGCGGCGGCTGGACGATGTCATGGTGCGTTGGTTGTTGTTTTTGGAGGAGGCACACCTGATTCTAGTTAGTCTGTGGTTGGAATGAGACGATGATCTCAAGATCAAATAGCGATTGCTGCGATGCGATCCAAGAAGATGTGTTTACGATGAGTGGATTGCAATCGGTGATGGGCGGCTAGCGGCGATGGATGCTTGGGTGAGCAGTCCGGCAGCTAACCGATTGTGTGCTTGGTAAGGCCTGGGGAAGCTGGGAAGTGCTCTGGTTTGGTTTGGTCTTTGGTTTGGTGTGGAGGGGGGCCACGGCTTCCGGTTCCAGCTTCTGGTTTCCGCGGCGCGCTGTCTACCGAAGATCACTGAGACATGACACTCGATTGATGTGCTGAGAGTGTGAACTTGGAGGAGAAGGATGAGGAAGCAGAGATGGCCCGACAGACAGACAGTCTAGACGGACATGGAGAGTTCTGGACTTCGTTCTCAAGTCGCAGCTGACAACCAGCTTCATGTACGGCGCAGTGGCAGCGGCGGCCAGAAGCGCCCATGTAAATCGGATTGGACCCCGCCGAAACTCAATGCAACTGGCTGCATGTTGAAAGTATCAAAGTATTTTTTGTCATTCTGGTAGGGTGAAAAATGGCCTCTTCGCCACGCTGGGTGAGAGTATCGATGGTGTTGGCTCGAGGCGTTAAATTCAAGGACTTGGACAAGTGAGCATCAACAACAACAACAAATCATCAATGTATAATGTAACGACTTCAATCAAAGCTGATAAACACCCAAGAGGAGGATCAGCATCGGCTGCAATTGCGGGGGAAGACACGCTAATTGAGGCAGGCAGGGAAGGTGGTGTTGGAAGAGGGCAAGGGCATGGGCATGCCGCATGGCAGCATGGCACCTTATCGCATTCATAACTGCGCCTTTGATAATCCGCCTGCCCAGCCCTCTCACAACCCTCTCACTCACACGTCCTCTCTCACACTCTTCCGACACTTCCAACACTCCCACCGTCTCATCTTGACCAAGAAGTCTACACACTGACACTGACTCCACGCTTGACCACTTCAACAACACCCTGCGTCAGCCCTCCCCGCCGTGTCATGTAAACACCTCTCTCACCAGCATTCCACACGTCTCAGCACCCATCACATCCACTTCGCTGAACTGATAACCTGGACCCATCTCCCTCCTCACAGCCTCGTGGTTGACCAACATTTATCGTCCACGCGACCCATTGACTCTGCACCCACCACCATCAACTCTCCCAAGATCACGGTCTCTTTAGCGCCCTAAGCCGCCCCAGTCGCGTTCTCGCGTGAGATGGCGGCCATTCTCGCTCGACCCGCTCCACTGCCAGGCCGCAACACCCCTCCGCCTGGCCATCTCAACATCAACACCTCCCAGAGAGGCACACCTTCTGCCATACCAAATAAACATATTCCACACTGCTCGCCCGGTCCACGTCCAACGCCGCGCCAGCTTGACACCCCACCTGCTTCCCCGCCATCTGCGACCCAGCTGGTCGAAACAACCTCACTTCTCCACCCACCCACTTCTTTCCACAAACTCAAGAGTGACCCGCCTCTCTATGACATCTCCGCTGCCTCCCTGGCGCAAGCCCTTGACCACATTGCCACACAGCCACTGCCCTCTACAAAGCAGGTCTTCCCCTGGCTGCACGGTCTACACGCAGACAACCAACTGCAGCTAGCGTTCTTCATTGCCCGCAAGCGCTCGCTCCGTCGCACGCCGAAATGCATCCGTGGTATCACAATCGTCAAAGCTGGAGGCGACTTGTCCCACAGTAAGCTCAAGGGTGCCGTTGCTCCAGACGAGATTCTACAACCCCGCATCGATGAGATGGACGCCAACGAAAGTGGAGATTTCGTGGAGATCGATCCTAGAGAAGGTTTCAGTGTGAGGAATTTCCAGATCCAAGCGTGTAAGATGGCGACGGTGAGCGATATCGTAGTGTATGGCGACGATAAAACACCCAGAACCGAAGTGGAAGCATTGGCGAAGAAGATCTCAAGAGCGCAGGCGCTTTGGCAAAAGAAGAATGGAAGTCAACAGGATAATGAGGAGAGATCCTTCAACACTTTTGTCGTTTCGGGTAAGTGGCAAACCTTCAAGCGATCCAGTCGCGCTTCTAATCATGCATAGATCCATACATGAACATTGAGACCGACCATCCGGACATGATCGCTCTGGACTCTGAGGGCTGCATGACGGGCAAGGTCACCGACTTCTTCCACTGGGAACGTGTGGAAATGTGCTCCATGACCAAGCCTTCACAAATCTCCCACAACATCTGGATGGGACCAACCCCGGACCCCGGCCTACAAGCTATCGCAGACCTTCGTGGTGACAACGAGCCGGAGTTCGACCTCATGATCGAAGCAAATGACCTCGCGCAGATCCCAGATGCCAAAGCATTCAGGCTGCTTGATGATCTTCTAGATGGCAAAATTAGATCCGACCTGACAGATCTGGCTATCCCTCAACTGGAGTTTCCCGGCTCTGGCGCGATCATGCCACCAACTTGGTCCCATTCCGAGGTAGACGGCCTGGTCGATGTTTGCGCCTGGATGTATAAGCAAGCGCACGGCAAAACTGACGAACGCAGTCGACGAGACAGCAAGGTCGATGATGACGGCGACAGCGAGATGGATTCTGATAATGATCATGCTGCGACTGGTCGCAAGATCCTCATCCACTGCACAGATGGATACACCGAGTCGTCGCTGCTGGCTCTTGCGTACTACATGTACGCCGAGAACGTACCCGTGCACGATGCATGGCTACAGCTGCATAAAGAGAAGAAGCGCAACTTTTTCGCTTACGGCTCTGATGTCGCGCTGCTGCGGGCCATTCAGCCTAGATTGCTGCAGTGCTCGCCAAAACACAATGGAGACATCAAGTCGTTGTGTCCACCTGCACCAGCCTGGCTGGACAAGATGGATGGCAGTCTTCCGAGCAGAGTCATGCCGTACATGTACTTGGGAAACCTGGGCCATGCTGATAACCCCGAAATGCTTCGTGAACTCGGTATCGGTCAGGTACTCAGTGTCGGCGAGCCCGTCAATTGGGACCAGCAAACGATTGATCAATGGCCAAAGGAGAACTTGATGTACGTCGACAAAGTACAAGATAACGGTGTCGACCCATTGACGGAGGATTTCGGACGATGCCTGGAGTTCATCGGTGAGTGAGGTTTTCGTTCTTGGTCATTGAAACATTACTAACCACTCGATCCTACAGAACGAGGCCGCCGCAACGGTACCGCCACTTTGGTACACTGTCGCGTGGGCGTCTCCCGCTCTGCGACCATTTGCATCGCCGAAGTCATGAACGAGCTCGGTCTGACATTCCCACGCGCCTACTGCTTCGTACGCGCGCGTAGGTTGAATGTTATCATCCAGCCTCACCTGAGATTTTCGTAAGTGTCCTGAAATGAAGCATTTAAGATTGTCCGCAATTGCAAGGCCTAACAGCTCTACCATAGATACGAACTCCTCAAGTGGGAAGAATTCCAGTGCCAACGACGCGGTCGCCCGCTGCGCCGTGAGATGGAATGGGCCACCATCGCTCGCGAAATCGCGGCGATGAACAAGCCTTATTCCAGGCAAGGATGAAATAATGCCAGAGAGTGTACGACTTTTTTGCCTGAGGATGAGACGCTGTTGATGTTGCACGAGCAATGACGATCTACGACCGCTGCCGAGGGAGGACTGGTTCCTCTCTCATCTTACGAACTTTTTTCTTTCGCTCTTTCTTGGTCTGATGGGCCTGGATCGCTTCTATTTCCCACGGGCAACATCTGTACGGTCTTTTTGCCCTTTTTCGCTGTAGTTGTTTGGTACGACTCGATGATGTCCCAATTGGCTCTCAGCGTTGGCTGGGGACACGCTTGTGGAGACGCCAAACTGGAGTGTATCTCTCTTTGGAAGGAAAGGAGGAGGAGGAATGCGATACGCAGGTTTTTTTTCCGTCAAGAGATCGGATATACTCATCCACTTTCTTTCCGTTTCACCCCGTGCTTTGCCGGAACTGGGCTTTTGGACGGAAGGAGGCTCTCTAGCGAGAAAATCAATCAAACTTGAAGACCTGTGTCTTTCCAACAGCCTCCAGGTACATGTATTCGTCTCCATCAAGGAGTCCAAGGTCTTGCGCATCTTGCGGCACAGTCATCACCATTTTTAGCCTTGAACCTAAAGTCCATTTGATTGGGTCAGTCCTCCGATTTCCGGCCCTCTTATCATTGGTTCGATACCGTTTCTACCTGCCTATTGACGATAGGTGACATCGCTCCATATTCCACATTACATTACACATCCGATACAAACATCTATCTTCAAATCCAACTTCACCCTATTCCCATTACTACCCCTCTTATTCAAATTCAAATTTATATCCCAATAAACCCCATCACCACATCCAGAAAAGATGAACATGAAAGTGGCAGCCCCACCCCTCCGTATAGCGATCCTGGAATGCGACATCCCCATCGGCAACACTCGGGAGAAATACGGCGGCTACGGCAACCTGTTCAAGGAGTTGCTGTTGAAGGGCGTGGACGAAGTGCGGGAGGGGAAAGATGGGAAAGAGGCGGTGCAGCTGCCGGAGCTGGACGTGACCAAGTACAATGTTGTCGACGAGGAGCTGTACCCGCAGCTGGACGACGTGGATGTTGTGCTTGTTAGTGGGAGTCGTGAGTTTCCATTTTTTTACTCTTTCCATAATCTTTCTTACTGTACCTAATCTTTCTTACTGTACCTATTCTCGGACTTGTTGTCTTTGTTTATCACAATTCAGATCTAATCGACCTTTTGTTTTTCGTTCGAAGCGGTCTATTGTACATTGCGAAGAGCTCTCTGGCTAACCTTAAGTTTCGCCACTGAATGTAGGTTTCAACTCCTTCGACGACGATATCTGGATTCTGAAGTTGGTGGATTTCGTCAAGAAGATTCTCTTCGAGCAGACGAGGGTGCGGTTGATCGGGGTTTGTTTCGGCCATCAGATCATCGGCCGCGCTCTCGGGCAGAAGGTTGGTAGGAGTGAGGGCGGGTGGGAAATCAGCGTGACGCCGATGCAATTGACGGCGAAAGGGAAGGAGTTGTTCGGTGTAGAGGAGTTGGTAAGTCGTTCTCTGACGGTCTTTATCGTTTGGCGATGACTTGCCCACAACACTTACTTACTTACACAATCTCACTTCGAAACAGGCCATCCACCAAATGCACCAGGACGCAGTCTTCACCTACCCGCCCTCGGTCGAGCACTTAGGGCATTCTCCCAGCTGTCATGTTCAGGGCATGTACGAGAAGAACCGCCTTATGACGACTCAAGGGCATCCGGAGTTCGATGGCGATATTGTGGCGGAGTTGTTGGAGAATAGGCACGATAGGGGAGTATTTGGTGATGAGACTTATGAGGATGCCATGGGGAGGGTGAGGAGGCATCATGATGGTGTTAGAGTGGCGGGGGCATTTTTGAGGTTCATGGTGGAAGAGAGGTAATTGTTGTCGTTATGATGTTGGTGTAGAGGCTTGCATGTCTTATTACTAGACGGGGGGCTGGCATAGCACGACGTTTTGGTTGATGATTCCTCAATTCGCATTAACGGACTTGCAATATTGCATCTTTTGCACTTGATAGGTGGTGGACAGAGTTTCACAATCCCCTCCGTCTAGTGTCAAGGTGAGACCTTATTCTGCGACCAAACCAATGGGAAAGTGTTGCCCTGCAGGCCGCGCAAGCTTCATCTAATCTTCGTGTTGATCTCGGCTGCCATACTCGCCCACCTTCTCAAGGTCGAGCATCTTGCGTTGACTACCCTACTAGACCACGTTACACAACACACTGCTGCAGACCACCGCATCTACAGAATGCGACGCTCGCTGCTTAAACACACACCACACCCCTCATAGGACAACGCGCAATGGGTCAGCACAGCTACGGAGTTATCCTCGACGCAGGCTCGTCAGGCACCCGAGTCTACGTCTACACCTGGAAGACTGCAGCGAACGCGCGCGCCTCAGCCTCCGCCGCCGAACTACAGCGCCTACCCGAAATCAAAACCAAGAAGAAATGGCGCAAGAAAGTCCACCCGGGCGTGTCAACCTTTGGCGAGAAGCCCGAAGATGTCGGGCCCGAGCATCTCGCGGACCTGGTGAGCTTTGCCCTGGACATTGTGCCGGCGGAGGAGGTCGAGAACACTCCTATATTTCTGCTGGCGACGGCGGGTATGCGCTTGCTACCTGAACACCAGAGGGCGCAGGTCCTGGAGAACATCTGTGGCTACTTTCAGAGGGAGACGAAATTTCAGCTTCCAGATTGTGAGCTGCATGTCCAGGTGATACCTGGCGAGACGGAGGGTCTCTATGGGTGGATCGCGGCGAATTACTTGCTGGGCGGGTTTGACGCGCCGGACGAGCATGAGCATGGCAATGGACATCACACATATGGCTTCTTGGACATGGGCGGCGCGTCTGCGCAGATTGCTTTTGCGCCTAATGCGACGGAGGCGGAGAAGCATGCGGAAGATCTGAAGCTCTTGCGGTTACGGAGGGTGGACGGCGAGAATCTGGAACATCGCGTTTTTGTGACGACTTGGCTTGGATTCGGCGCGAATGAAGCACGGAGACGATATGTGGAAGGGTTGCTGGAGTCGTATCCCGACAGCAAGGAACTGCCAGATCCGTGTTTGCCAGTTGGTCTTCTGGCTACGATTACTGGAGAGGAACTGGACTCGGACTCGCCCACTCTTACGACTGGCAAGGAGCCGCATCTTGTTGGCACTGGTCAATTCCCGGAATGCCTTAAACGGACGTATCCTTTACTGGAGAAAGATGTTCCTTGCGACGACCAGCCCTGTCTGCTGAACGGTATTCACACCCCTGCCATCGATTTCAACGTTAATCACTTTGTCGGAGTTTCCGAGTACTGGCATACGACGCACGAGATATTTGCTATGGCGCACAAAGATAAAGCATACGATTTTCAAACATATCAGAAACAGGTCACCGAACTTTGTTCACGCGACTGGAAAGACATTGAAGAGGACATTGAAAATAAGAAGTGGGGCAAGAAGGTGGACGAGAAGACGGTGGAGGAGGTTTGTTTCAAGGCAAGCTGGTTGATCAACATGCTGCACGATGGTATTGGTGTTCCTCGCGTCGGGCTGGAAGCGGGCAAGGAGATAGGCGAAGGGTCATCGAACACAACACACTCTGTCATCGACGGCGCAAAAGACCGCGGCTTCCTGGATCCCTTCCAGGCAATCGACAAGGTGGACGGGACCGAAGTGAGCTGGACTTTGGGAAAGATGGTTCTATACGCTTCTTCACAAATGCCGCCGGCCGATGGGAAAGTGCTAGCAGTAGGCTTCGGCAGCAACATCCCCGGTGTCCGACTCCCAGCCGATTTCCAATACCCATCCGGCGAACTATCCACCGCAGGCAACAACGTCCCACAAGACTGGCACGATCGTCTCCTCAGCAGCTCCTACTCCCGCCGCGCCCCCGGCATCCTAATCTTCCTCCTCATCCTAGCCCTCGCCACCTACCTCCTCTGCGGCCGCGAACGCCGCGCCTCTCTCGCCGCCAGATTCCTCCGCCGCAGCCCCGGAAGCACCAAACGGCCAAAACCCGGCTCCTCCTTCGGCAGCAAATTCTTTGGCTCAGCCTCCTCTTCCGCCGGACCATCTTACGAACGAGTCCTCGAAGCCGGTCCCGAAGACACCGACTCCGAAGCCTTCGAGTTGACTGCCATGTCTGATGACGAGCGCGACAACCATAGTGTCGCCACCGCCAACAACAACGTGAACAACAGACCCTCAGACGACCCGCCCCGCACAGGCCGCACATCCGGCTGGGCTACACCGGCCAACAGAGGTCTGTCGCCCGATTTCTCCCGCGGCAGTCCGAAGCACAAGGGGTATTTCGACAATGCGTTCCCCTCTGCGGCTACTGCTGGGTTGGGGATTTCGGCTTTTGAGCGAGGGGGTTTGGTCGTGAGGACTGATAGCAAGGAGAAGCTGTACTCGGGTGGGAGTGGCAATGCTGGTGGGAGGAGGACGCCAGGGAGTGCGAGGACGCCTGTTTTGACGCCTTTTAAGGTTGGGTTGGATTGAAATGGGGTTTGCCTTTTTTTTTTGGATGTTGTTGTTATTTTGGTTGTTGTTGTTGAGCGAAGGCGCTGGTGGAGTTTTGTCATTTGCTGCTGACTTGCCTCCTCTTCTTGTATATATATATGTGTGTGTGTGTTTTATCATTGTTCCTTCGAACGTCTAAAATTTTTGATCGCTGCTGTCGTCTTTTGACCGTTTATATCTACTGTACCTGTGGATTGGATTGGATTTGAACGGTTTCGACCTGGCGCCTTGATGGACGCCTCTCCTCACCAATGAAACGATTGAATTTCTCTGGAGAGTATCAGGATTGATCACAGACTGTCAAGGTATAGCGTCTGGTGCTTAAACGTGCCTGGGTTTGGATGGTGACTCTGATTGATGCATACCCCAACCCTAACCCTGCTGATCTAAATCGTCGAGAGCATCAAGGTTCAAGAGTCGTTCTTCGCCGCAACTTTCATGGAAGCCTGACAGGAGAGCCAGGCTAGTGACCGACTCCCAAATCGCAATACCGCTCAAGCGATAGACACTAGTACCTACATAAACATTGAGAATTCTGTAGGGGAAGTCTGCTTGCTACCACGCTACGATTGAAGAGTCTGTAGCAAGCCAGGCATGTGCCAAGTTGGTAGGAAGCACTTGGGGTTAATTTGCCATCATTTTCCTGGGACGTGAATGCTAATTATACCACACGGCGGCCTCAAGTGAGTCAGCTAATTATGTCAAGATCCGACTCGAAACGATGTGGAGTTCCCAAGATCCTTGAGCAACGAGGAAGGCCCGCTTGGACTCCGTCGAGGACCGCGAGTTGCAAGGACGACGGGGCCAATAGTGTGCCAGACCGACTCTCCTCATCATGAACTGAACTCAACTGGCCGATGGGAAGAAAGTCTTACCAAGTTGGTGTTGTGTTGTCTCGAGAAAGAGTGGTAACGAGCACGTGGTCTCATCTTTTGTTTACGATCATATCAGATCTGCTGCAT